>VTLG01012057.1_pt1 | contig 10633 bp, 14 predicted proteins | sample 4694571 | NCBI WGS metagenome assembly VTLG01 (sample SAMN12604809, study PRJNA352737) | marine metagenome | biome: ENVO:00000447; feature: ENVO:00000209|ENVO:00000569|ENVO:01000036; material: ENVO:00002151; isolation source: viral sequences binned using virsorter ... | reverse complement strand
ATCGTACATGGCATTATGAAAAATTTTATCTGAAGGTGTATTCAATACATCTTGAAGCCACTTTAGAACCATTTTACGATCCATATTACCGCCGCCTTCATGGGCAATAGGAAAATAACCAGACCATCCGGAAACAGCGACAGCTATCCCTGTAATTTTTCCATTACCTGTAATTGAACCTGATCCCATCTTTACTAGATCGGTATCTTTTGTTTCTAAGTCTATTGCTATTTTATCATGTCCGGATAAATCCGGAAATTCTTCAGGAGGAAGCCATTCAGTTTGAGGTTTGAAAAGCGGCTGTTGTATCATGAATAATCTCTTTCAATAATCATATCAATCATATGTTTAGCTTTTTCCAAATCTTGCTTTCCTCCTTTATCCTGATGGCGTACTATATATTTAATAACACTTCCTTCGGGATATAATAATTTATTTTCAGTTACAAATTTACTAGGTTGCATTTTATATTTAGTATAATGATTTCCTCCTACTTGTTTATTCCACACGCTCATACAATTCCTAATAAGATTAAACAAAATGCAAAAGTATATAAACAGACAATAGTTAATACTGTGATATTTCTCATATATGATAACTCGTATCAAAATCTTTTGGCTCTATAATATGTAGATGTTCCTTGGTCCGTGTTGCACCGACATAAAACAATCGACTTTCATCGTCTTGGTTTCTTTCGTATGCTTTATATGTATTTCTGCTTAAATCTGTTAATAAAACTACATTTTGTGCTTCTCCACCCTTGACACCATGAATGGTTGATAATAAAATTCTTGGCGCTTTGTTGAGTTGTTCTCCGTTACTTCTCATTTTTCTAATATAATCTATCTTTCTCCATGGAGCGTCATCCAGAGATTCATACCATACAGAATCAGTGCGGAGACCAAATTTGTCTTTGCAATCGTTTAAAGAATAATGTGCATCTTTATTCATAACTAAAAGTTGATTTCTGTCTGCATGTTGAGGACTCATATAACCATATATCTGTTTAATTTGATCAGGATTCATAACAGATCCTTTTCTCCATTGTTCCCAGTTCGTGATGGCAGTATATAAATTTTCTTCATAAGACTTTTTGAATTTATTTTTATAGTATAAGCCTTTTTGATAAAGGACTTCTTCTAATTCATCTAACATGAATTTAGTTCTAGCTAAAATCAGCCATTCCCCTTTAGACATATCTACATTTTCGAATTTATTATACCTAGTTAAAAATCCTTCCACTGTTCTTGGTTGCCAGTTTTTTGGCAATCGTTTAGAAATTCTGTTTATTATTCTCATTGCAATGTCATGAACTTTTTTAGGAACTCTATATGACTGTACCAGTCTAATAAATTTTCCATCTTGTGCTATAAAACTATCTACATCAGCACCTGCCCATCTAAATATTGCCTGATCATCGTCTCCTGCAATATAAGAGTCATCTGTTTTGTTCCATATGGTTCGGGCCATATCCCATTGCATTAAGGATAAATCTTGAGCCTCATCTATAAAGACAACATCAAATTTTGGTGATGCATTTGATTTTACAAAATCTAAAATCATATCGTTGTAATCAACGAGTCCGTATTGTTTTTTATAAGACTCTAATTCATTTGCTATAATTTTTAATTTATCAAACTCAACTATCTGAGTATGTTCCTGCAAATCATATTGACGTTCGACAGATATATTTCTTAATTTAGCCAATTGAATAATTCTAAGGTAATCACTTTTAGTGGTAAATGTACCTCCTTCTTCATCATCATATTCCATATAATCTACAGGGAAACCTATTGTTTTACCCATATTCTCAAAATGATGTTTTTGCATTACGTTCTCTTTTTTTATTCCTAATCTTCGAAAAGCGAATGAATGTAATGTTCTAAAGTATGGAAGATCATCTTCAGTATAATTAAATTTTTTCATCGCTCTATCTCGTGCTTCGTAAGCAGCTTTTTGAGTGAAAGAAAAATAGCCTATTTTATTAGGATCAGTTTCTTTTAAATGTTCTTCTACTTTATTTAATAAAGTGGTGGTTTTACCTGTGCCTGGTGGTCCTAATACAATTGTTTTCATTAATAAGGATCCTTTGGCTTAAATTGTTTTGGTCTATAAGTATCTTCAATTTTTTCAAATGATTTTATTGTCATTATTGAAATTAGTTTCTTTCCAATCCATTCACGATCACCTTTGCAATTAAAATGTTCTTTTAACATTTGTTGAGTAACCTGAGATTTTTCATCCCATTTTCTTTTTTGTAAGAAACCGTGGTAAAATCTACTAAATATAAAATGATGTCTTCCTTTATTCGTCCAGACATTTCCTCTTATCATATCTTCTTTAGTAGTTGTATCAGAACTACGATTCGTGCAAAATTCTTCAAGATGCTCTCCTAATTGATCTATTTTAGATGATCCTGCTGGGGGATCAATTGCTTCTTTACCATCTAAAAGAGTTTGAACATATTTTTTGTATTCTTTTTTTGAAATACTTGGAAGTATTTTATCAGCTTGTTCCAAGACTGAGATTTGAAATAATCGTTGATCATAAAGAGTGGTAGCATTTTCTAATTTTACTCTTTCACCATCAACATTTACATAATAGTAAGGTTTATCTAATAATATTTTTTGAAGATCGCTTAATATAGGAAAAACAGCCTCACCCCCAATACCAAATTTTCTAGTTCTACATAATTTTTTATCACAGTGACTGCACATTGGTTCTTCATTGCATTTGAAACCTAGTTCTTTTTTACTGTTAAATTTAATTTTGTCTTGAATAGTTTTATCATCCAAAGGAGTTGTAAAATATTTATAATTAAAAGGATTGATTTTTTTGTCCCAATCCGCTGGCCATTTTCTTTTGGCGTACTGAATATACTGGTATAAAACTCTATCTCTACCATCATCTAATTTATTTTGTGTTAAAGATTCTATGCATGGAGGACCATCACTGAATTCTGATTCAGGTCTTTTAATTTTTAGTTGTTCAAGTTGTTCAGGAGTGATTTTATTTTTTTCATATAATTCAAAAAACTCTTCCAGTGTAGCTGCTGTGCTATCCTCCTTGAAAGCATATCTCGTTGTATTTTTATGGTTAAAATAGGGTAAATTAAGAAAGTTGCCTGTATCATCTTTCGATTTTAATTCGATCTGTTTTGGAAAAACTTCTGACCCACCGTATCCCAGTATAGCACTAACTGATAAAAGTTTATCTCTAATTAATTTTGCTTCGACAAATACTGTAGTATGTAAAATTACGTGTGCTCCGCCACTTTTAGATCTAAAAACTATTAGTGGTAAATTTAATAATTTAATTTTATTGACTAATTTCTTATGATCAAATTCTGCATAACTATCAATATCAATACAACCCCATTGGCATTTATTTTCGTCATTGATTGGAATAATTCCTAAACTTGGTTCAACACCATTTAAATGGTCCTGCCACATTTTTTCTGTGACTTCTTCTCTCTTAACAAAGGATTGACCTTTTATTTTAGTGCCATCTGCTCTTTTCTTTTCAATATAAGAACAACCATGTGCTCTTTTCAAACCTGTAAATATTTTAATAAACTGTTCTATCATAATCTTTCTAACGGGGCGGTTTAAGTCTCCCGCTGCCGCCCCTTATTCCTTCGCAAAGGAAATTGTTAAAATGGTGCGTCTTTGGATTCGTCAGTTCCGTGTTTAACGTTCACTAAACCTTTTACATTCTTTTCTGCAAAGTTTTTAGCAATCTGATAAACATTTTTATCAGAAACTGGTCCAACTTTAGACACATCCCATCCAAACCATGTTCCTTTGTCGTTAGACATCTGAACAGTTTTTAGATTATAAATGTGGCTATATGTTGGCGGAGTAAATAAACCGTTTTTACCCTGCATTTTTATCCCCATCATCATTGAGTTCCATTTACGGCTAATCTTTAATTGAGTAGCCTTCATAGAAATCAAAGCTGTTGATGGAGTTGTGCCCATAAGAATCACAAAGTGATTTGCAGTATTTTCAAGATAATTACCGTTTGGTAATCTATCCTTCCAAGACTTATCGCGGGTAGTTGTACCCACTATATCACTATCTGCTTTATGTATTGCTACAGGAGCATTTCCACTTTGACCTCTGTCTCGCCATTCGACATACTGTCTTTCATAATGGACAGGTATAATATTTATACCTTTTGTTCCATTATAAAGTTCTTTGGTCACACTGTTTACAATCATTCCAGGTTCTGCCCCACTAATAAACTTGGCGTCATGTTTATTAACTTCTGGAGATAATTGTCCTAAGACTTTCAGAAATGGTAACGCAAGATCTTCCTGCGTCATGTTCTGAGAGCCAGCATTTGCATCAGCTTCGAATAGATTCGTAGCCAGTGCACCTGCATTTGTTTTCTTCGCTATGCTTGTTTCTTGGTTCATAGTTATTGTTTCCTTGTTATTTTGGTTCGGTTTCCTACGAACACGTTAAATATGTCCATTGGCATGGTTTTACCTGCCTCGATACGCTCACGGACTAGCGCTTTCAGGGTCATAGGCTCAACCTTCAACTTTTGTGTCGGTTGAAACCCCTGACCCTTCGCAAGGTTAGCATATTGTGCCGCCTTGTTATCTTCATTCCGTCCAAAGGAAACGGTAATATCATTTTTAATAATATCACCTAGGCCATTGGAACGAAGCCAACCATACGCCGCATCCCGGTTTATTGCCGAGATATTCGCCGCATAATACTGTTTCACTTCTACTGCAGAGCCATCTGCAAGTTTAAGAGAAGATAATCCCATTTCTGATAACATTGTGGGAATAACTTCTCCTGAAATTCGTTCTACTTCTTTTTGTTTATTTTTTAAATCTTCTTCATCAGATTTAACTTCATCTTCGAGTTTTCTTAAATGTTTAATTTGTTTCGCTAAAGTATCAATATTTTTAGTTTTATCTAAAACTTCTGTTTGATCTTTTTCAAAATTAATTTCACTCATCCTTTTTACCTTTCTCGTACAAATTTATTTCTATTGGATAATATCTTTTTTCTTGTTTATCCCACTTTAATAATTTGTATCTGCCATTTGTTGTATCAGAAACAATAGAACATGCAACCCCTATTATGGCTGGATCACCAGTTAATAATAAATAATCTTCTGACGTGTAATCTTTTAGAATTTTTCTAAGTTTAAAAATTAAAGGACCAGGAGAAAATATTATCTGTGCCATTTCTGGAAGGCAGAACACAAAATCGCCATATTTGGCTGCCCCAATAATATTGATTTTAGGTCTTCCATCCCGGGTGCCACTTATTTCTTGTATGACGTATACTTTTGAATTCATAATCTTTCTATTGACAGTAATGTATATTTTACTATATAACAAGTCAATAGAAAGATTGAAAGAAGAAATGGGCGGTGGGATGGCACAGAAAGTTATGGATTATAAATTTAAAACGAAGCCTTACAAGCATCAGTTAACTGCATTGGAAAATTCCTGGAATAGGGAAACATTTGCTTATTTTATGGAGATGGGAACTGGAAAAACCAAGGTACTTATTGATAATTTAGCAATGCTCTATGATAAAGGAAAAGTTGATGGAGCATTGATTATAGCACCAAAAGGTGTAATTGGGACCTGGTACAGCCAGGAAATTCCTACTCATTTGCCTGGTCATATAGAAAAAGTGACCGTGTTATGGCAAGCTAATATAAATCAAAAACAACAGGATAAATTAGACCTCTTATTTAAGACAGGTGAAGATCTTCAAATTTTAATTATGAATGTAGAGGCTCTAAGTACAGATAAAGGTAAAACATTTGCAGCTAAGTTCTTGCGTTCGCATAGACCCATGATGGTTATTGATGAATCTACTACTATTAAAAATCCTAAAGCTAAAAGAACAAAAAATATTCTTGAATTATCAAAACTTGCTTCATATCGAAGAATCCTTACAGGATCTCCGGTAACTAAAAATCCTCTTGATCTTTATTCTCAATGTGAATTTCTAGATCCTTATTTATTAGATTTTACCTCGTATTATGCTTTTCGTAACAGATATGCTGAAATGAAAGATGCTTATATTGGAGGCAGAACCATTAGCCTTGTTGCAGGTTTTAAAAATCTTCCTGAACTTGCAGAAACATTAAAATCTTTTTCTTACCGTGTTTTAAAAGAAGATTGTTTGGATTTGCCTGATAAAATTTTTATAAAAAGACAGATAGCTTTAACTTCTGAACAGAATAAGGTTTATAAACAAATGAAAGAACAGGCATTGGCAGAAATGAATGGAAAACAGGTTACGACTGTTAATGTTCTTACACAGTTGATGCGTTTACATCAAATTACCTGTGGTCATTTTGTCGCTGATGATGGAAGTATTCAAAAAATAAAAAATAATCGCCTAAGTGAACTTTTAGACGTTTTAGAAGAAATTGAAGGCAAGGCCATTATATGGGCGCATTACCAATATGATGTTAAAAATATTATAAAAGAAATTAAAAAAGTCCATGGTCCGGGGTCCGTGGTCGATTATTATGGCTTAACACCCCATGATAAAAGACAGGGGTATATTAAGAAATTTCAAAATGATGAGAAATGTCGATTTTTGGTTGGAACGCCACAAACGGGTGGATATGGAATAACATTAACTGCGGCAAATACTGTCATTTACTATTCTAACGGATATGACCTGGAAAAAAGATTACAGTCCGAGGACCGTGCTCACCGGATCGGGCAACATAAACCAGTAACCTATGTCGATATTCTCGCGGAAGAAACCGTTGACGAAAAAATCGTCAAGGCTCTCCGCAAGAAAGTCAATATCGCCTCAGAAGTTCTAGGCGAAGAGTTAAAAGCGTGGATATAATCCAAGAAAAAGTAGGATATACGCGCGAGGCGCAGAAAAATTTCAAATCCTCTATTTAACAGTTATTTTTTTAGGCTTTTTATCTTCAGGAACAATCTTCATCAGATATATTTTAAGTAATCCGTCTTTTAGTTCAGCGTCTTCGATTTTTACATCGTCGGCGATGGTAAAAGATTTTGAGAAGTATCTTTTTGCAATACCTTTATGGATCACTCCTTTTTTATCTTCAGCTTTTGTTTCCTTGATAGACTTAATATTTAATACACCGTCTGCATATTCTACAGAAATATCCTTCTTACTGTAGCCTGCGAGCGCTACTTCTATGTTGTAAGTATACGTTCCAGTCTTTACGATATTGTAAGGTGGATAATTAACCTGTGGTACTCTAAAGACATCATCATCAAACATTTTTTCGAAATGATCAAAGATGTTATCGAAGCCTACCGAAATAGGTCTAAGTTGATTAAAGATTGATGGTAATTTATTGAATGTCATTTTAACCTCCATGTTAGACAGTTAATAAAATGGGCCTTTCCAAAGCACCCATGACTAATATAAGCTATGCTAAATGAATTGCAAGTAAAATACCTAGTAAAATTAATAGATGATAATATTTTACTGGTTTACTAAGGGCTTCTTTAATACGATAACCGATTAGTTTTGTATATTTTTTTGCCATTATGCCTCTCCCGTAATTGGTGCGTATCTGGTTTTTCCATTATCTTTATACGCTCTCAAGTATTGCTTTCTATTTTGATTAAAGTCAGGGTCATAGCTAACGTGTACCCAGCCGGAGTTGGGCTCATCTGAATTCCAAAATTCTAATATCAATTGGTCATAAATAAGATTATTGCTTATCCAATTTGCTACTTCATTGTTGGGTGTTCCAAAGATTTCGAAGTCTGCTGCCTGGCCTTTTGCATGTTGACTTTCCAAAGAACTGCCGATCGCTATACAGAGCTCCGAGCTCCGATACCCCGAAGATATGCTCACAACGTGGTTAAAATGGTCCCTGACAGGCTGTAGGACGCGCTCACAGAGCAATTCCAGGTTGCTTATATGATCAGCACTAGGGTCATTTGGAATACCCTTTCTCTCTGCTGTTTGGGATTTTGTTAGCTCGATTAAGCTAAAATTTTTAGATAATTTCATTATTACTCCAGTATTAAGGCTGTAATCTTTTTCTGCCCCATATAAATTTCTATATTTGCTTTGGATTTAATACATTTATATTGAACTCTATCACTAGGAGCAGTGTCTCTCATCGCGATGCGCTTTCCTTTCAAACATTGGCTGAGGGTGGGTTGAATTAAGTGCTCCTTGATTTCGTGGTCAATTATCATTAATAGGGCAAATACAGTTTCTACAATCATTGGCTGGCTCCGTTACGTATTAATTTTTCTACATCTTCATTTAATTTTTTAACTTGTTCTTTTAAAAATTCTATGTTGACTGCGTTGTGTCTCATTTCTTTAACTTCTTTTTCTAAATCTTCTAAAAGTCCGCTCATATGCTCCACCAGCATGAAAAGCTCAGATTCCCCTGATGATTGGCCCAAATCTCCCCTAGGGTATTTGATCCGGAATTCTGTATTTTGTTGTAAGTCTTTTTCAAATAATTCTAATTTGGTTGAGTGCTGATTTAATTTTTCTTGTATACCGAAAAAAGCCCAAGTCCCAATTGCGATGAGGGCGATTAAGCTGGCAACCGTCTTCATAGGCATTTGTACTTTTGCTTCTTCTGAAATTTTGAGTGCCATACTACATGCCAGCGTACGGATAAGAACAGCTATAAAGAACTGTCAACAAAATAATAAATGTTATAATTTTCATAGTAAAAGTTTATCAATCAATTGAAAAGCAACAGCTCCCACTGTCGCTAAGAGAACCCAATAGATCTTGTCTATTTTACCACATAGTTTATCAATATCACCGTGCATGTGTTTTAGATGGTTGTTTTTGATACCAGCAATATCTTTTTTTAAACCAGTTACGTGACCGTGCAAAGATATGATATGTTCTCTTATCGTTTTGGGTATCACGTCAATCCTTTTAATTAGTTAACGGATTTGAAGTTGATAATTTAATTTCTTCTATTTGAACTTTTAATAATTTTATTTCTGCAGAATTGATTGCTGCTTTAGTTTTAAAGTTTGCCAGTCCTTCTTCTAGTCCTGAAATATCAACATCTTTTTTTGATTTTAAGAATTCTATGTCCTTTTGGTTTGCTGTAACCATTTCAATAGAAACCGCGTCCACTTGCATAGATGCTTTTTGTAGTGCATCTAGTTTAGTAGTTATTTCACCATATTTAATAAAGCCACCACCGATTGCGATGATTGCTGCGACCAAAGCTGCGACTCCTGCCAGTTGATCTTTAAGTTTACCCATTTTTTAGTTGTTCCAATTCAATTTGCAGCCTGCGTTTTTCTAGTTTTAATTTTTCTAGCGCTTTAGCCTTAATAGCGATCTTATCATTATCGACGTAGCTTGCAAGACTAACATTTGGATAAATTTGTCTAGGATCAAAGATATTTAATTGATCCAGGTAAATATCTTTTGGCTTATAAAATATAGCATTTTTATATAAATCCAGGGATGCCTGTTCACTTGCCATAGCGTCTAATTTTATAATATTTTTGATTTGTAGATTTTTTGCAATATCCTTGACATCGGAATCGACTTTATCCATTATTCGCTCAATATTTCTGACGATAGCTTTTTCCTGTTGTATCTTTTTTTGTTTGGCTGCCTTTTTTGCCTGAACAGCGGACTTCTTAGCAGTTTTGCTAGTAGATTTCTTTTCTTTAACTTCCTCTTTTTCAACGACTTTTTCTTCTTTTTCTTCTTCATGGGTTTCTTCTACCACTTCAGTTTGTTCTTCTTCAATCATTTCTTCTTCGACAGTCTCTTCTTCTATAGTTTCTTCTTCAACTTCTTCCTCGGCTGGTTCCATTGAAACGGGTCCACTAACAGATTCTTCCTCCTCTGCAACCACCTCCTCTTCTTCAGAAACCATCGGTAGGAAGCTAGAAGTGATTTCCTGTGTTTCTTCATATATTTCCTCCATAGGTTCTTCAACAACTTCTTCAAATGCTGTTTCTTCAATTGTTTCTTCTATTATAGTCATTGAAGGCTCGAAGGACATTGTTTCGATTATTTCCTCTACTTCTGCAATCTCTTCCATAGCCATTTCAAAACTGATCTCTTCTTCAAAAGCTATTTCTTCAAATACCTCTGTTTCTAATTCTTCAAGGACTTCTTCTAAACTAGTAAGGGAAGTTTGTGACTCGGTTGATATGTAAGTAAAATCTTCACTGTTAAATGTCATTAACAATTTTGCACCTAGAAGATTAGGACCTCTTTGATTTGCATGTGATTGAGTTGAGCCTGATCCATCTATACCTTCCCAGGACCACTCATATTTAGCTGCGCCCATTCCTGTATAAATAAGCTGGTCAGTAAATGTTTCTGAATTAGCATAATATCCTGCATCGGTTGTTCTTGTTTGAGTTACAGAAGTGAGTTCCTCATCGTCATCGTCGAGTATCCTGACTTTAATTGTATAGCTGTCCGCTGCACCAGTACTGTCACCGCAGGCAAAAGCTGAGCCAGACCATTCGCAGTTTTGCATATCAATGGTATTATTTAAAGTTATGCCCTGGTCTAGTTTAGCAACCGTTGATGTAATTGTTTCACTGGATGTTTGTCCGGTACCATCTATACCTACCAATGAGGCTGAAGTTGTAAGTTTTAAATCATGTGCTGCTTCAACAGCTTTGTCAT
>VTLG01010292.1_pt1 | contig 10633 bp, 19 predicted proteins | sample 4694571 | NCBI WGS metagenome assembly VTLG01 (sample SAMN12604809, study PRJNA352737) | marine metagenome | biome: ENVO:00000447; feature: ENVO:00000209|ENVO:00000569|ENVO:01000036; material: ENVO:00002151; isolation source: viral sequences binned using virsorter ... | reverse complement strand
ACCAAAAGACTCAAAAAGATCTTCTAGTTTTTCAGTCAGCTCGAGAAAACCATCACTAGATAAGGACAGTTCGGTATCCGTTTTTCCTTCTTCATCAACCCAGTATTCAAAATTTGGATTACTCATCATTCTTCCCCCAATCCTTTCTTGAATAAACTCCAAGAAGCTCGTCCATTCTCTGTTGAATGAAGTACATTCTCGGCTCGTGTTGTGTGATTCCTAAATCGTCAGCTTGTTTCGTTGCCTGTATTCTGGCTTGGTCAAACTGAAGGCTTTGCACCTTTAGGAAATGTTTTAGGTTGTCGGTTATTTCACTCATCATTTCTCCCCTTAATATAAAATTCCATAATGCCTTAAAGTTTTTAAGTCCTGTTCAGATATATTTAAAACATTACTTACCCAAACAGCACTTGTATCATTCCAATACTTCTCTCTATCTTTATCCAAGTAATCATCATCAGTAAGACTAAACCCCAAAAACTCAGATAAAATTTCTCTGTCGGTTATTTCTCCCTCTAAATAATCAGTTTGATTAAAGTTTTCGTAATAAGTCCAATCAGAATATTCTCTTTCTCCGTCTTGGATTCCAACACTAACTAATATCATCATTCTTCCCCCTCATCTTCCTCAACCCATTCCTCCAACCCTTCTATTAAAACCCCGATTTCATTTTTTGCGTTTTCCAAACAAGCACCTTTATCGCCCATGTTGCATAAGTCCTCATAGACAAGGTTTTGCTCTTGGTCATAAACACGATAACCAAATCGTCCTATTTCCTCCCCACTTAAAACGGAAATGTCGTCTGTCTTTTCGTATTCAAGCCACGCTGTGTCTGGTGTTACTGGGAAGATGTCTATGACATAGTTTTTATGCTTAAACGTGTTCCTCTCTCGTTTTTCCCCTTGCTCTAACTGTATTCTGATCGTCATTCTTCCATGACCTGTATCAATCAGTATTCGGTCAATTATTTTGCCCATGTGGTATTCCGTTTCCGTCAACCCCAAACCTTTGAAGTTCTCGGTTTCGTCTGCGCCCAACAAGGCTTTCCAATGAAAATGTATTTCTTCAGTTAGACTCATATTTCTTCCCCATAATTGTCGTTCATCAAATATTTATCTTCACCAACCTGTGAAACGAAACCAACCTCTAAGGCTTTTTCCAATAGCTGCTCTTCGTCCAATTCAAAATTGTATGAAGGTGCTTGGTTTAGGAAAAGGGACTTCTTTGAAAAATAAACATGTTCGGGAACGGTAAGAATTTCATAACCAAGATCGGTAAGGTCGTTCAAGTGAGCATGTGTGAAGGTTTTGCTGTTGGTCAGCTTGGCTAATTTCTTTGCAGTCTCACACTTTGGATAGCAAAGTTCGTTGCCATATACGTTTTTGTAATATACTCTTATTGTTTTCATAATTTATCCTTTTTATCTTTTATTATACAGACAAGTTATGCCTTTTTCCACTCATATATCCCATAAAACAAAGGCTTACTAAACCATGAAAATTTACTATGGCTAATCCCGAGACAAATTTTTGGCAACAGGTAAAGAAAAATCTGCCTAAATATCGTTGGGTTAGGATTGAATCTTGGGCAACACAAGGTGTCCCCGATTTGTTAGGGTTCACCGAAGAAGGAAAGCTGTTCACGGTTGAGTTAAAAGTAAGCAAAAGTAATCGCATATCAATCTCACCACACCAAATAGCCTTCCATGTTGAAAGAGAAGATTGTCCGTGTTTTATCTTGGTCAAGCGGTTCTCGGAGAGTAACCCTCGAAAATCTGAGATATTGCTCTATGGTGGAGGGAAGATACGAGAGATCAGCGAACAGGGGACAAGGATTAAACCCCTCGTTGTTCTCTCGTACCCACATAATTGGAAAGAATTAAAAACTTTTTTAGATAATTCTGTAAATAATCCTTGATTAATGGTGAAAGACGGAAAAAGCGGAACGCCCGTTCTTTCACCATTAAATAAAAACACACACCCGTTGCTCGTTCTTTCAGCATGTTTATTTTTATTTTTTCTTTGGGATAGGTGTTCGCGATCCGTTGGGATAAATAGGAGTTATTGAACGGATCGCGAACCAGGGGCATTATTTTACTACTATAACTTCCAAGTGCTTATCTAAATGGTCTTTGTTAAAACCTCGCTTTTCAGCCTCGTTAAGAAGTGCGCTTTTCAATTCTCTTTTCTCTAGCCATTCGTTAACCACTTCCTCGCCAACAATGTAAGCGTACATGTTAACGACTCTTTCGGGGTCAGAAAAATCTGTGCTGACTTCGCCAAAGTGCATGTCCTCATACTCTCGTATGGTTTCAATGATATTGAACACCTCACCACCGCACCATTGTTTTGCTTGATAAGTGCCAATGATGTAATAATCCTCATTAAAGGCGTAGTGGTGGATATCGTCAATATTTTCCTCTACCCAATCTTCGTCCCGATCTTCTAGGAAATCATCAAAGTGTTGTTTGATTTCGTCCTTGTTGTAATATTCTTGTTTCATTACCAAGCCCTCCTTTTTATTAGCTCTTCTTTAGCTTGTTTAAGTAGTTTGTTTTCGTCTTTGGAATTTAAGACAGGCATTAGTGACAATGCTTGGACAATTTTCCTTAGTTCCCAGTTTGCTTTCTTTTTCATTTGTTTTTCCTTGTTTTAATAAAATTAACTAACATCTATATTATACATAAATATGAGATACATTTTATACATAATTGATGGTAAAAGAACCCCGCGACAGTGGGCCGGCGGAACGCCCGTTCTTTTACCATCAATTAAAGACTCGGCTCTGACGCCCGTTCTTTTACCATCAATTAAAAACTCTCTCTCAAATGAACCGAGGCCCGAGGGCCCCGATCCGCGGACAAACATGTCGTTTATCGGGGTAAACATGTCAGCCCTTCCGCCTTCCCATTATCGGGATTCCATTTTATAAGACTTCTCCAAGTGTCGCTGTCCCCTATCATATTCTTGCGAAGAACCGTTCCAAGGTTTTCTGTGTTCGCAGTATCTAAGAAGACCGCAAACCTTGGCCCAAAAACTGTTTCGCCGTCTTGCGTTTTTGCCTTGTTCCAGAACTTGTTAATCTTTTCCCAGTAGTAGCTATCTGGGGGCATGTCTTCTTTTCCATAGATGTTGCAGAATTGCTCATGTGTTCCGCTATCTCTTAGGATTTCGTATTGTTGACATATTTGGCCTAACATCTGATCGGCTCGTCTTTTAGCCGTCTCGGGCGAATCCCCTTGCGTGACTAAGTGAGCAACCAGTATGTTAATTGGGTTTGGTAGTTGTTTCATAATCTTACTCCTATTAATTGATTACCTATTAAGTATATCATTATTTATGGGACAGTGGTACAATATATGTGTTAAACAAATTTAGGAGTTAAACAAAATGAATCAATTAGAACTAAACCTAGAACCAACACCCAAGCAACACTGTTGTATTTGTGACCAACCTTTAGCAGTCATGGCCTTTAACAAAGACTGGATACACGGGAACAATCCGAACACAAGCGACACACATTATCCCGAGGGGTCCAAGTGCTGTGATCTGTGTAATCAAGAAGTCGTAACCGAGAGATTGAGGATACATCGCGAGGAACAAGAGTCCATTGCCCAACTTAAGAAAGATGTGGGGTGGAACTGATGATTAAATCGTTTAAAGAAGAACATGGCTACACTTGGTCGGAAGGTCAAAGAAGATTAAGAAAGGCCAAAGAAAATGCTCGTCTGAATGGATGGAGTATGCTCAAGTATCTCAGAGAGGAAAAAGGTATTTACAATCTTAACGACCTAGAGGAAGCGTTAACTAATGATTGATACTGCATTTATAATTGTTATCGCAATCGCGTTCGTGATTGCGATCCTCGGCATACTGGCCACAATCCGATAACCCACTAATAGAATGAACGCACGGCCGTGCGTTCATTCTATCCACCAACAATACACAATGATATGGGGATCCTATTGATGAATTGGGCGTTGCCTTGATGGCGGAAAGTACGGTCGCGGTTGGCTTCGTTTCGGTCGTACTTGATGCCATCAAGGGGAAAGATCGAGACATAAATTCTCTGGTGAAAAAATTTGGCACTTTTTTGTTAGGAGTCCCTACTCAGAAAAATTTTATATTTTTTTCTAGGAGTCCCTGGTCCCCGGAAAAATTTGTGTATACTAAAAAATATGGGAAAAACAAAAACTTGCATTACTTGCAAACGAGAGTTACCAAAAGACGACTACACTAAAAAGCGCAATGTCTGCCGACGTTGTACTTCCCTGCAAAGAAACCAAACCCGCAACAGTTCCCCTGAATCCTATGTCGCTGTGGTTTATTCCAAACTCAAAGCTGCGCGGAAAGATAGGGAGTGGGACATTGATTTGGACCACATTAAGAGCCTTTGGTACAAACAAGAAGGACGCTGCGCGCTATCCGGGGTGTTTATGACGTGGCACGGGGGCGAAGGACGACAGGACCTTAATATCAGTATTGACAGGAAAAATTCGGACAAAGGGTATATAATAGGAAACGTCCAATTAGTGACACAACGAATAAACACAATGAAGCACACCTTGGGAGAAAGTGAGTTCTACTGGTGGTGCAAAAACGTAGTACACAACAAAGAAAATGCCGACTAAATTTAAGCCGACGGAAAAACTCTACAACCGACGAACCGGAATCACCAAGGTTCAACACAATTATATGAAAGCCACTTCGATGAAAGACCTCCTTGCAGCAATAGAAAATCCAAACACTAAACCCAAATTAATCCATAAATATAAAAAAGAAATACAAAGGAGAGAGAAGTATGTCCTCTGAAAAGAAAAGCGAAATGACGCCCGAAAAAGCAGGGCAATATTGGTACAACCGTGGTTTCCGGGACAAAGAACTGCAACGTCGCGTAGCAGAAACTTTGGCCAAGGACGAATTGGTGGACAACAATGCCGAAGTCTGTAAAGTCTGCGACTAGAATGCCTAAGAACTATATTCTGAGTCAGACAAAGGATAAAACCTATATCCATGTCAATCAGCACAATATAAGGAAAAACAAGCGTCAGGGGACCGCGGACCCGGTTATTACCATAAAACAGGGGACCAAGAACACTTATTGTAACGAGGTAAAGATACTCGGAGAAAGCCGCCTGGTTTACAGTGGAGAGGACGAAAGACCCCTTCTCCCCTGCGGCGCTCGCGTCGTGGTCGTGACAGAAGGCCCTGTTGAGGTGCTCAGGTGACTAAAATAGATACCGGAAAACTGTCCGAACTTTACCCGGACGCCGCCAAAGAGCTTTTGGGTCTTCAAGAAGCGTTGAAATCTAAAACACTACAGCGCGAAGGGCAGGATAGTTTTTTAACCTATGTAAAACACATGTGGCCTGATTTTATTGAAGGGCGACACCACCAGATTTTTGCTGAAAAATTGGAAAAAGTGGCTCGTGGAGAGCTAAAACGCCTGATTATTAACATGCCACCACGGCACACGAAGTCTGAATTTGCCTCCACTTACTTCCCCTCGTGGGCCTTGGGCCGCGATCCGAAGTTAAAAATCATGCAAATCACGCACACCGCGGAGTTGGCCTTTCGTTTTGGACGACGGGTCAGGGACTTGATTGATTCGGAAGATTATCAAGGGGTTTTCCCGGGCGTGGCGCTTAAAGCGGACAGTAAGTCTGCCGGACGGTGGGAAACCAACGGCGGCGGCGAGGCGTTTTATTCGGGTATTGGCGGTGCGGTCACGGGTCGTGGTGCGGATATTCTGGTTCTCGATGACATTCACTCGGAACAAGACGCATTATCCCCAACGGCTCTGGACAATGCCTGGGAATACTACTCTTCAGGACCACGGCAAAGATTACAACCCGGTGGGGCTATTATTATCGTGATGACGCGTTGGAGCACCAAAGATTTAACCGGAAGACTGCTCAGTAAACAGGCGGAAGAACACGCCGACCAATGGGAAGTGGTGGAATTTCCAGCCATTATGCCCAGTAACGACGCCTTATGGCCCGAATACTGGACTTTGCCCGAATTGGAGGGGGTAAAAGCCTCCCTACCGGTGTCCAAATGGGAAGCCCAGTGGATGCAAAACCCCACCTCCGATGAAGGCGCAATCCTAAAACGCGAGTGGTGGAAGATTTGGGAAGAGGATCGGGTGCCCAACATGCAGTTTGTCATACAAAGTTACGACACCGCGTTTAGTAAGAAAGAAACAGCGGATTTCTCAGCCATCACGACATGGTGCGTGTTCTACCCCGAAGAGGGCGGCGAACCAAACCTATTGTTGCTCGATGCTCGCAAAGGGCGGTGGAATTTTCCGGAACTTAAAAACGAAGCCTTTGAACAATACGAGTATTGGGAACCGGACATTGTGATTATTGAAGCCAAGGCCAGCGGACTGCCGCTCACGCACGAATTGCGGCAAACCGGGATACCGGTGCTCAATTATTCGCCGAACAAAGGACAGGATAAAATTGCCCGAGTCAACACCGTTTCCCCACTTTTAGAAGCCGGAATGGTCTGGGCCCCGGACAAGCGGTGGGCCGATGAGGTGATTGAAGAGTGCGCCGCGTTTCCCTTTGGCGACCACGACGACTTGGTGGATTCGACCACACAAGCGTTAATGCGTTATCGACAAGGCGGCTTTATTGCGTTAGAATCAGATGAGCTAATGGATAGCGATTATAAACCACCAAGAAAGGAATATTACTGATGTCAATTGCAGCACTAAAAACACTACTGAAACGCGGACGCTATGACAACGACGCTATGTACGATATTTTAATGAAGCAGCAACAGAAAGGTTACACCAACCTCACCACGGCGGAAAAGGCACAATACGACCAGCTTTACAATATCTTTGGGCGCGACGCAATGGAAACCATGGAAGACCGTCTTTTTCACGCATTGGGCGGTAAATACCCGGGACTGGACGACATGGTTAAAGGCGGAAAATATATGGACGACGATGCTTTGACAAACATGTTCAACAGAAAAATTGATACGGTGATTGATGATTTTGCTGCACGCGCAGATGCTTTAAAAGGCAGAAAAAACGCAGGTGAAGAATCAATATCTTTGCTCGAGGAATTGCTGGAAGAAGAGCTACCGGAACTATTTCACGACAGAAAAAGCATTAACGACATGTCCGGAGGATTTTTTGCAGACGACATGATGACCGTGGACCCCGAAGGACGGTTGGATGTGCTGGTGGACGCGGTAGACGACATGTATACAAACGCTTATAGCAGCGGCGATGTTCCTTATATGGACGCGTCGGTAGTCGATGAATTGGGAGCAGCTATGTCCCCCGAATATTTAGCGCACAATCTTCGAGGAACAAAAAGACACCTTAACTCACTTCCAGAGACGCAGATAAAACACAAAAAGAAATCCGGCACCGGGGATGACATGGATTTTTGGGACGAAGACTATGAGTACGATATTGGCGACATACGCCCACGGGACAAAGACCTCACGGATATTAGGCAGGATGCAATCTATGACAACGTGGCTAAAGAAGGCAAATACACCCCCACGGAACCTATGGACCCTTCTCTCGATGCAATCTTAGACCCTTCTGGGAAGTGGCAATATCAAACACTTGGGAGCGAAGAAAGAGCTCTTCGAGGCCTAGAAGCCTCAGTAGAAGAGGTTTATGATTTAGAAACCAGACTGTACGACCTAAACAATCTTGTTAAACAAGAAGGCGGACTGATGAGCAACACCAATCTTCAAAAACTGAGGAGAGAAATAAGCGAAATCCAAAATAAACTAAAAACTATACAAACGGATATACCTAAGAAAGCAGGTGGCGGTATAATTGACGGCCCCCTATACAACAGAGATTTTTAATCAGGAGAGAGAAAATGGCGAAAGCACCTAAAATCAATAAAGGCTTAGATGTAAAAGGTCAAGGCTTTGTTCCTTACGCAAAAACCAAGAAAATGAAAACCAGCAAAGGACCACAGCCCGGCGCTGGAAAAGGTAAATCCAGAGGCGGCGGAGCGGCTGAAAGAGGCACCAATTTCACTGGCATATATTAGACGGAAGGCACTGTGATAGGAGCCGAGTTTTCCGTTCCGGTTTTTAAAACCCAGGAAGAAGCAGACGCATACGCTGACGCATTGCGCGATACAGCAGTTGGAGGCGCAGTAGGTGTTGCGGAAGGGTTAGGTATTATCGACTTTTTTGCCGGTGTGTCGTGGTTAGCAAGGGAAGCCGCGGGTCAGGCGACAATGGCTTCGTTATTACAACAAAGAGACCGACTTGAGCGCCATACCGACCGGCAAACGGTGGACTATCTTTCGCGACTAGACTTACGTTCTAAAGGCGCATTAGGCGATAAGCGAAGTAAAGAAAAAGCACGAAAATCTCAAGAAAAAGCACGAAACATAATTGCTGGTCGTTCCGGCACCTACGACGAGTCCGTAGAGAACCTTCTTGAAAACCTAGGCTACGAAAAAACCGAAAGATCAGAAATCGCAAGACAAGTCGCTTTTTGGACCACAGTAGGCGTGGACGGTGCTTTCTTGCTGAACGTAATTAGGAAAGCAGCTCCCAAAGGATATGCTTTTGTGCGCGATGCGCTTAAAAACATCGGCAAAAACATGGACGAGGCCGATCAAGCGGTTATGAAGACGCAAAAAGCGTTCAGCGAAAAAACCGTTGATAAACCGGTGCCCCTATTGACAGATCAACGCGTTGATAAAGTCGACGAGATTCTGAAGCGGATGGAAAAAAGAAACAAAAAAATGGCGGTCGAAGCGGACAAAGAGGTAGCAAAAATTAAAAAAGAGTATGCCGACATGGGTATAGAGGAGTTTACCGAAAACAACAAACAATTTGTTACAAAACCCGACGGGATGTCGGACGAAGAGGCTTTAAAAAAGGCAACCGAAATGTTTAAAAGACAGACCGCTGCGAGAGAGAGTGTGAGAAAGAAATGGGCCAACTCTGATACAGCTAAAGACGACGTAGCCGAGTACAATCGTGAACTTAAGTATTGGAAGGATAGGCGTAAAAAACAATCGGCAGATTTCCAACCGTCTGACAAATTAAATAAGGCTTTATTTGAAGACTACCCTGAGATATTGACCCCGCAAAAAAGAGAGGCGTTAGCGGAACGGTTTATCAATAATCCCGAATATAGAACACTACAAAAAGAATTAAAGGAGGCCAAAAGAAGTGTTGACGAAAGATTCATGGCTGGGGAAATTGGGGAAGCCGAATTTCACAAACAAACGGTTCTTTTGACAGACAAAACCAATAAAAAAACTGAAAAACTTTTGCTTGACCAAATTAAGTCTGAAGTAGAGTTCGCGGTAAGTTCCGATCCACTCAAAATATACGAGGACATTGTACTAAAAAAAGGCGACTATAAGGACATAACAAGGCATCTAAAAGGTGGAAGGGTGCAAAATAGTGTAGACTATGCACTGAAACAATGGATGTAAAATGGCTATAGACGAAATTAAAAAACCCACCAATATTGACAGAGTTACCGACTTAATCGACCTGGACATTGAAGCGGGACAAGAGGTTGAAATTGACGCCCCTATCCCTGAAGACGGGGACGTAGAAGTTAATTTTGCCCGAGACGGCAGCGCGGTCCTTGATTTTATGCCGGACGAATTAGGCGTAGAGGCAATGATTCCTTTTGACGCCAACCTAGCTGATTATATAGATGAGTCGGAACTCGGTGCAATAGCCGCGCAATTGCTCGGTGATTTTGAAGAAGACCGCATGAGTCGGGACGAGTGGGAAGACGCCTATGTCAAAGGACTGGATCTTCTTGGCTTTAAGTACGAAGACCGCGATCGACCCTTCCCGGGCGCAAGTGGAGTTACCCACCCATTATTGGCAGAAGCCGTTACTCAATTTCAAGCGCAAGCGTTCAAAGAACTGTTGCCCGCACAAGGTCCGGTAAAAACGGACATTGTTGGAGCAGCTACCCCTGAAGTGGAAGCGCAAGCTGATCGTGTGCGCGAGTTTATGAATTACCAGATTACAACGGTCATGGAAGAATACACGCCGGAAATGGACCAACTGTTGTTCTATTTGCCCCTTGCCGGTTCTGCTTTCAAAAAAGTCTATTACGATCCTTCTCTACAAAGAGCCGTTAGCAAATTTGTTCCGGTTGAAGATTTAGTGGTGCCGTATGCGGCCAGTGATTTGGAAACCTGTTCAAGAATTACACACATTGTAAAAATGAACTACAATGAGATTCGTAGCCAACAGTTGTCCGGATTTTATCGAGACATAGAAATTACCCCAACCTACACCAGCACCCAGACAGTAACGCAAGATAAGGTCGAAGAGATCGAGGGCATTAGCGGTTCGGGCAACGACATGATGTATGAACTACTGGAGTTTCACGTTTCAATGGAGATGCCGGGGTTTGAAGACCCTAATGGTTTGCACCTACCTTTCATTGTAACTATTGATAGAACCTCAAGTCAGGTTTTGTCCATTCGACGCAACTATTACGAAAACGCTCCGCAAAAAAGAAAGATCGCTTATTTTGTACACTACAAGTTTCTCCCAGGACTGGGTTTCTACGGCTTTGGTTTAATCCACATGATCGGAGGACTCTCTCGAACCGCAACAGCGGCCCTCAGACAACTCATAGACGCAGGAACCCT
>VTLG01008580.1_pt1 | contig 10633 bp, 13 predicted proteins | sample 4694571 | NCBI WGS metagenome assembly VTLG01 (sample SAMN12604809, study PRJNA352737) | marine metagenome | biome: ENVO:00000447; feature: ENVO:00000209|ENVO:00000569|ENVO:01000036; material: ENVO:00002151; isolation source: viral sequences binned using virsorter ... | reverse complement strand
AGAATCACGGTTTCAGATGTTCGATTTGATCCTCCTGTAGGACCAGAGGTTTCTGAAGCATTACCAGAGGGCAAATTTCAAACTCAGGTTAGAATAACATTTGAACTCTATGAGGCACTTGTACCATGATCGAAATTACTGAAGAAATGCTTGATGCAATTGAAGCCGTAAAAGGTAGGAGGGAACCACAATATTGGGATCACCAATGCAGACGATATTTGGAAAAACAAAAAAATTTGAAAAATCTTACAAAAGATGAGCTCGAAGAAAAAGGCAGAAAGTTAGGTGTTGAATTAGATAAAAGAAGGTCTAAAGACAAACTTATTGAAGAAATAGAAAATTTACTCAAAAAAGGTTAATATAATTATAAATCTTTCTTTTTATCGTTATGGCTGCTGTAAAAGGTGATGTTGGCCAAGTCAAATTTGACGATGGCGGCTCTTCAGTTAATCCAGTTTTAGGAACCAGATCTTGGTCGATGTCTATTACAAAAGATACACAAGAAACAACCGTTCAGGGTGACACTTTTAAAAAATTTATTGGTGGACTTATTGAAGGTGAGGGAACAGCTGAGTTAGTTTATGACAATGCTGCATCTGGCGAAACTGCAACTTTTGTTGACGCTTGTTTAACAACTGGTGACGCTGGAACAGCTGCCTTTGAGCTCTTTCCTGATAGTGCAAGCGGTTCTGCAAAGATCAGCTTCAGTGGACTTGTAACAAACTTTGAGCAAAGTTCAGCGTTAGGTGATGTAAACACTATTACCATCACATTTAAACCAAGCGGTACGATAACCTCAGCAATCTAAATAATTTATGGCAAGCCAAAGAACCGCAGACATTCTTCTTGGAGCTTTTAAAGATGAAATGGTTACAAGAAGAAAGTTTGAGGTAAAAAATTCTGAAGGAGAAGTTAAATTAACTTTATACTTTAAGCCCATAACTAGATATGCAAGAGTGAGGGCTCAACAATTAGCTGGATCTGATGATGCTTTAATCATCTCAACTCAACTTCTTTGTCAAATGGCCGAGAAGGAAGATGGAACCCCAGCATTTGATATGTCAGATGCCCCTATACTTCAAAGAAGCCTTCCTGAAAAAGTATTAAACGATCTTGAATTGTTTTTAAACGATATTAAGCTTGATATTGATACAGCAAAAAAAGAATAAAAGGGGATACTTGGTTTAGATTCGAGTTTTTCCTAGCAACAGAACTTGGTAAAACACTGCAAGAACTCAGGGAAAATATAACTGAGGCAGAGCTTATTTATTGGGCTGGATATTATGAAATAAAACATGAAGAAGAAAAAAGAGCCTTGCAGCGACAAAAGCGTAAATCAATGTAAAATAAAATAAAGACTTTTTTGATTTGTGGCAGAAGCTGTTGTTAGGTTAAAAGTTGATGCAACAAATGCTAATAAAGCATTAACTGGTGTTCAAGCAAAAACTCAAAAATTACAAGGTGCATTAGGTGGCTTAAGAACTGCAATTGGTGGAATCGGTCTTACTTTATTAGCAAGGCAAGCAGTTAATACATCTGCAAACTTTGAAAAATTAAATGTAAGATTAGGATTGCTAACTAAGCAAAGTGGAACATTTGCAAAATCACAACAAATAGCTGCAGATGCTCAGAAAGCATTTGGTTTAAGTTCCACAGAAGCCCTCGAAGGAATTACAAATATAACTGCAAGACTCGCACCTTTGGGTGTTGGTGTAGAGGATATTAAAAGCACATTTTTTGGATTTAATACCGCAGCCAAATTAGCTGGTTCATCAACAATTGAAGCCTCAAACGCATTTAGGCAACTTGCTCAGGCTCTTGGCTCAGGAAGATTACAAGGAGATGAATTTAGAAGTATAGCAGAACAAATCCCAACACTTCTACAACCAATCGCTGACGAACTTAACGTTCCAATTGGTAAATTAAAAGAATTTGCTGCTGAAGGTAAACTAACCAGCGATGTTGTTCTTAGAGCTTTAAAATCTATTGAAACAGATGGGGCAGCTTCCTTAAAAGAATTAGTTGCCAATGATCCGACACAAACCTTTAAAAATTTCAGCAATGCAACTGAAGATTTATCCAGAGCTTTTGGAGATCAATTAAAACCTGTCGTAATACTTGTGACAAAAGCTTTGACTGAATTTATTACAAAAATCACAGATTTTGTAAATACAGATGCTGGTAAAGCAACACTTTTATTAGTTGGAATTGGTGCTGCTATAAAGACAATTGCGGTTGTTACTCCTTTAGCTGGTGCGGCTGTTGCTGCATTTACGGTTAAAGTGGGAGCTTTAAAAATAGCAGTTCTAGGCTTATCTGGAGCGTTGGCTGCAAGTGGAATTGGTGCATTTGCTTTGGCTCTCGGATTCGTTACAACTCAAATTATAAAAACAAGAAGAGAGCAAAAAGAATTAAATGACGCAATTACCAAAGGCTCTGGTGAAGAAGTAGCAAAGGCACTTGGAAAACAAGAGAAGGCACTAAAAAAAATAAACGAAAGATTAAAAAATGCAAATGGGAGAACTAAAAAAAGTCTTGAAAACAAAAAGAAAGAAATTGAAGAAGATATCAAATTACTTGAAAAAAGAAATCAAACTTTAGAAAAAGAAAAAGAAATAACTGAGGAAAAGAAAAAGCAAAACGAAGAACACAAAAAAACTGAAGAGTCCCTCAAAAAGCAACAAGAACAAACTGATAAATTAAAAGAAAAAATGTCGGCTGTAGGAGAAGAAATAGAAAGCAGCATAAAAAATAACTTAAGAGATGCAATTACTGGTGCAAAGACCTTTGGAGAAGCCATGACGGGTGTACTAAACCGAATCAGAGACAAAATACTTGATGCACAGATTGATAAACTTATAGGTGGCTTTGGAGAGGCATTTGGTAAGGGTGCAAGCGGTGGAGAGAAAAAAGGACTTGGAGGATTTCTTGGTGGTATTCTTGGAGGACTTTTTGCAAACGGGGGACAACCACCAGTTAATAAAATTTCAGTGGTTGGAGAGCGTGGTCCTGAGCTTTTTATTCCAACTTCAAAAGGTACTATCATTCCTAACGGTGGATTTGGTGGCGATTCAGTTACAAATGTAATAACTGTAAACGTAGACGCAAAAGGCTCATCTGTTCAAGGTCAAGATGCAGAAGGGAATGAACTTGGTCAACAAATTGCAGTTGCGATACAATCAGAATTAGTAAAACAAAAACGATCTGGAGGATTATTAGCCTAATGGCCACATTTCCCTCTATAAGTCCTCAGTATTCAACTCAAGAAACTGTAAATCAAGAAAATCAAGTTGTCGAACTCGGTGACGGATTTCAACAGCGATTAGTTTTTGGATTACCTGCAAACAGGAGACTTATTACTCTAAATCAAACTTTTAATGTCTCTACCGCAGACGCTTCTACAATTGATACTTTTCTTGATGAAAGATTTGACGATCAGGCAAGTTTTGATTACACACCGCCTCATCATTCATCCGCCTTAAAATTTATTTGCACGAGTAGAACAAGAACCGCTATACTTGCTGATCGCGTAATTATGAATCTAACTTTTAAACAAGTAGCAGAACCTTAATGGCTATTCCAACTTCTGAACTGCAGTCAATTAATCCAAGTTCAATCCTTGAACTTTTTAAACTTGAGCTTGTAGAGGGTCTGCATTATGCAACTGGAAATCCCTCTTCAGTTCCCACAATATTTAGATTTCATGCGGGAACAAGTATGAACAGCAATTCAGATATTATTTGGCAAAGTGAAACTTATCAAAAGTTCCCTATCACTGCCTCAGGATTTGAGTTTTCAGGAACTGGTCAAATACCAAGACCCACTCTGCAAATGAGTAATTTAGGGGGTATTACCAGAAGTGGAACTGTGATTTCTGTTACTGATTTATTAATTATTGTCAATGTTACAACTCCTAATAATGATTTACTTGGGGCAACTTTAAAAAGATTGCAAGTGTTAGCGAGCAGTCTTGACAATGCAAATTTTGCATCAGGAAGTAATCCCTTCGGCACTCCAAATTCAAATGAACTGCCTCAAGAAATTTTTGTAATTGATAGAAAAACAATTGAAACAAGGGATATTGTAGAATTTGAATTGGTTTCTACTCTTGACACTGAAAACAAAAAAATACCTGCCAGACAAGTAACAAGAAACGAATTCCCAGCGGTCTCTTCTTTTTTAAATAGATAAATGGAACAATGGAAACTTGACGCTTTTAATCATGCGAAAGAATGTGAGCCTTTAGAATGTTGTGGAATATTAGCAAAAAATAAAGGTCAATTAGAATATTGGAAATGTAATAATGTTGCTAAAAATGACCCAAAGTACAGTTTTGTAATTGAACCTTTAGATTGGGCAGAATGTGAAGACAATGTTGATGAAATACTTGGTATAGTTCACAGCCATCCAGAGGGAGAGTTTAAATTTAGTGAAAACGATATCGCAAGCTGTAATTATTTAGATGTTCCTTTTTACCTTGTGGAACCATCGACACAAAGTATCATTCATATAGATCCGCAAGAACTATGAAGAAAATTCGAGTTTATGGGCGTTTAAGAAAATATTTAGGGCAAGCAGAATTTGAGGCTGAAGTTGCAAGTCCTCTTGAAGCTTTAAGTTTTTTGAATTGTAATTTTAAAGGAGTTGAGGAACACATGGCTCAACAGCCCTATACTATTATGTGTGGTGATCTTGCTATTTCAGAGGATTTATTAAACTTACAAACTGAAGCAGATATAAAAATCATACCTTTGGTGCATGGTAATTTCTTTACTTTGGTGCTTGGTTTTGGCTTAAAATTCGTTGCAAAAAAAGTCGTTTTACCAAAACTATTAACTACTATTATTTCAACAGTTGCAACCCAGATGATTTTCTCTGGAGTTAATCAACTTTTGACTCCTCAAAGGCAAAATAATAACAGTGCTGCATCAGGAATGGATAGAACCGACCCTGCGGCTTATGCTGCAAGTTATTCTTTTACTGGACTTACAAATGTTAGTCAGGCTGGAGTTCCAGTCAATTTGGTTTATGGTGAAATTTTAGTTGGATCAATTACCGTTTCAAACGGTGTTGATACGGTCCAAGTGGAGGGCAATAACTGATGAGCATTAAAGAATTTGATCAAAATACAACTCTTTCTAATCCTGATCTGCCAGCTGACGCTTTATCAAGTAAACAATTTATTTCTATTGTTGATGTAATTTCTGAAGGGGAAATTGCTGGATTTGCAACCCCTCATAAAAGAGGCATCGCCTCTACAAATGCCGCGTATTTAGAAGCAGCAAAAACAGATATTTTTTTAAACAAAACTCCCATCTTAAATATTGCGTCAACTTTAACTGACAGTGAATTTTTGGCAAAAGCACAAAATCCATCTGAAACCGATTTTAATTTTAATAATGTCGGATTTGCTTTCAGACTTGGAACATCTAATCAAACGTTTATTAATGGTATAAAAAATATCGAGAGTGAAAATCCGATTGGAACAATAGTTACAACTTCAACGGCAGTAACACATACAGTTAGTTCAAATACAATAAATGCCGTGAGAGTTACGGTAAGATTTCAGTCATTGCAGTTTTTTAAAGATGATGGAGATATTACTGGAACAGAAGTGCAACTTAGAATTAAAACCATAGAAAACGATGGAACAACAACAACAGTTATAACTGATACGGTAAAAGGTCGTTCATCAAATGCTTATTTTAGAGACTATCTTGTAAATTTTTCTTCATCCACTTCATTTCCTGTGCAGGTAAGACTTGAAAGAGTCACAGCGGATAGTTCAGATACAAGTTTACAAAATGCTTTTAGTTTTGCATCGGCAACGGACATAATATTTCAACAAAATGCTTATTTGAATACTGCTCATCTGGCTTTAAGACTTGGTGCAGAGCAGTTTCCCAGAGTTCCGAGCAGGGTTTTTAGACTCAGAGGAATAAAAGTAAAAATACCTCATAATGCAACTGTGGAATTGTCAACTGGTCGAATTACATATTCAGGAACATTTAACGGAACTTTTAAAACAGACAAAGAATGGACAACAGATCCAGCTTGGATTTTGTATGACGTTCTATCTAATACCAGATATGGTTGTTCAATATCAGAAACCAGTTTAAATAAATTTACTTTTAAAACGGTTAGCGAATATTGCGGAGCTTTAGTTGATGACGGAAACGGAGGTCAAGAGCCTCGTTTTTCATTAAATGTAAACATAACCCAACAACAACAGGCATTCGATTTAATTAATGATCTTTGCTCTGTGATGAGATCAATGGCGTTTTATGAGGCTGGCAGTATTTCTATAAGCCAAGATGCTCCAAAATCATCCAGTTTTTTATTTACTAATGCAAATGTATCCAAAGAAGGTTTTACTTATACTGGTTCTAGTTTAAAAACAAGACATACAGTAATTAATGTTTCTTATTTTGACTTAGAGACTCAAGATATTGATGTGGAAACGGTGGAAGCCGATGCCGCAACACAAGCAAAATATGGAGTTGTTACAAAAAATATTAATGCATTTGGAACAACCTCAAGAGGTCAAGCTCAGAGGTTTGGAAAGTGGTTTTTATTTAATGAGCAAAATTCAGGTGAAAATATTGCTTTTACAACCACCATTGATGCTGGTGTAACTTTAAGGTGCGGCGATATCATTGAAGTTTCTGACTCGCTTAAAGCTGGTGTAAGGAGAGGAGGAAGGGTCAAATCAGTAAGCGGGACAACAGTAACTATTGATGATTTTTCAAATACAGATATTCCTAGTTTAAGTGCAAGTCCTACAATTTCAATTATGTTGCCAGATAACACTTTTGAAACAAAGACGATTACTAACAAAGAAAATAATATTTTAACTATTGAGTCTGCTTTTTCAACTGACCCAAATACAAACGCCGTTTATATTTTAGAATCTTCAACTTTTGAAACCACAACTTGGAGAGTATTGAGCGTTTCTGAAAATGGTGACGGAACCTTTAATGTTTCTGCTTTAAGTCATGACACAGGAAAATATGACTTTGTTGAAGATGGAACGGCCCTGCCTGTTAGAAGTTTCAGTACAATCACAGAGATTAAATCACCACCCACTGGATTGAAGGCAGAAGAAAAAATTGTTGAAATTAATAAAAGAGCAGTTACTAAAATTATTCTTGATTGGCAAAACGTGACAGGGGCTTCCAAATATAGAGTTTATTACAGGTATGAAAACGGTGATTTTTCACAGATAGAAACGACTTCTAGTAATCTAGAGCTTCTTAATACAAAAGAGGGTTTCTATGAATTTAAAGTGTATTCATACAACGGAATAGGGGAACCATCAGCAACTGCATCTACAATTGAATTTACAGCTGACGGTTTTTCAGCATTACCAGAAGATGTTACAAATCTAACTCTTGAACCTATTAACGACGAACAGGTCAGACTTAGGTGGACTCAAACCACCTCTATAGATGTGAAGTTTGGGGGGCAAGTGTACATAAGACATTCTCCAAGAACCGACGGAACAGGAACTTTTGCAAATTCAACTGACGTGATTGAGGCAATTTCTGGGATATCAACAGAAGCGGTTGTCCCAGCAAAAGATGGTGAGTATGTTCTTAAGTTTCGTGATTTAAAGGGAAATTTCAGTTCTGGCGAAGCATCTGTAATACTTTCAAGCCCACAACCACTAAGAGAAAGGTTATCACTTCCATCTATAAGAGAGCAAACAGCATTCAGTGGAACTAAGACAAATTTAAGTGTTTCTTCCAATCAACTAACACTTACAGATCCAGCAGCAAATGCGTCTGGTTCTTATACTTTTGCAAATGTTCTGGATCTTGGAGCAACTTTTTCTTTAAAAATAAAATCTCACATAATAAACACATCTGGTAATGTTTCAGATTTATTTGACGATATTCCTGACTTTGATGCAAGAGTTGATTTGGACGGAGCTGCTGCTGAAAAAGTAAATGCAACTTTATTTGTAAGAACAAGCTTAGATGCTTCAAGTTTTGGATCTTATAACAAATTTCAAAGTGGAGTTTTTAGGGCTAGAGCCTTTGATTTTAAGGCTGAACTTGATACAGAGGATACAAATGAAAATATATTAGTGCAAGAGCTTGGAGTTGATGCATTTTTAGAATCAAGAACAGAGCAAAGCACAACAATTATTGCCTCTGGAGCAGGGGCAAAAGACGTTACATTTGCCGCCCCATTTTTCACGGGGACTTCAGCAATCGGAGGAAGCACATCAGCCTATCCGCCTAGCATTGGGATTACAGCACAAAACATGGCAAGCGGGGACTTCTTTGAAATTACAAATATAACTGGAAGTGGATTCAGAATTACTTTCAAAAATTCATCAAACTCCGCAATTGATAGAAATTTTAGTTATTCAGCGGTAGGATATGGGCGTGGAGGCTAGGTAAATGACAAGAGTATCATCAACAGGCAAAGAAACTTCAAGCAATTTTAGTCCAGCCAACGGAACAGGGTCTGCCGTAAGGACTGCAATCAAAGATGTTTTTGAATCTATAAGAACTTTAAATAGTGCATCAGGAGATCCATCTGGTACAGCAAACCTCGCAGCTTTTCAGCCTCATATAGATTCGGATACAAATTTATTAAAAATTAGAAATGCCGCAAACTCAGCCTTTATCACTCTTGGTAATGTAAGCGAGGCAAATTTTGGGCATTTAGATTTATCTGGTGGAACTCTAACTGGTGTTCTTGGATTACCAAATGCTACAGCTTCAGCCCCATCTGTCCATTTTGGAGATAGTAGCACTGGACTTTTTAGGAGGGGCAGCAATCAGATAGGTTTTTCTTTCTCTGGAACTGAAAGAGCTTTTATTGACCAAAATGGCTTGAGTTTGCTTGGAACCAAAGCTGCAAGATTTTTTGATAGTGATGACAGCCATTATGTAGAAATTAAAGCTGGAACTGTGACAGCAAATAGAACTATTACTTTGCCAGATACCACAGGAACACTAATGACCACTGCTTCCAGTTTGTTTACTTTAGGGACAACTTCAGTTACATCAGGAGGAACAATTCAAGCAGTTGCGGGAGTTCACGATATTACACCAGCAACAAACAACGCTCATGATTTGGGATCAAGCAGTTTAAGATGGGCAAATTTATTTGTTAATGACTTAAGTTTGTCCAACGAAGGGCATAAAAATGACGTTGACGGAACTTGGGGAAGCTATACTATACAGGAAGGAGAGAGTGATCTTTTCTTGATAAATAAAAGAACAAACAAAAAATATAAGTTTGTTTTACAGGAGGTGCAGTAATGACCATTAATTTTGGAGATGGAACTACATTAGATAGTGGTAATATTTCAGCGGGAAAAGTTCTGCAAGTTGTTGAAGCTAGAAAAACAGATAAATTTGCAACTACGAGTGGCTCTTTCACAGATGTCCCAAGTTTAACTGCAAACATCACCCCTGCTGCTTCATCTAATAAAGTATTAGTTAGAGCAGTTGTTTCCACTGGTATGGGTGGAGGTGGTATTGATGGCTTTTTTAGGTTATTAAGAGGAACTACGGCAATAAAAGTTGACCAATGCACAAGAATGGGTAGTAGTGAAGAAAATCCTACTATTGTTATGGAGAGACTTGATTCTCCTAGTTCAACTTCAGCAGTTACTTATAAAATTCAATGTAAAGTAAGTTCCAACGAATTATTTGTTAATAGAGACGGTTCTAACGATCAATTAGGTGAATCTACAATTACACTTATGGAGATCGATTAAAATTATATGTATAATTAAAATAAAAAATTATGGAAAGTTTAGACGCATCAGCAATATTTAGAGCTTACCCAAATGTTGTAACAGTTGATGATGGCGAGGGATGTAAGGATAAAGATAACAATTCAGTAACAATAGAACAGACTAAAGTTGATGAAGCTAGAACTGCTATTAATGCAGAGTTGGCGGCTGTTTTATATAAAAAACAAAGAACAGGTGAAGCTGGAACAACAGATACAATTTATGCTTCAGTGCAAGACCAATTAGATATGCAGTATTGGGATAATGTAAATGGCACAACTACTTGGAAAGATCATATTGCTGCTGTAAAAGCAAAATATCCAAAACCTAGTTAATTATGGCTATTGAACCAGCAACTTATGACATGACAGTTCAAAGGCGGTCAGATCATAGTATTCAACTTGTATTTAAAGACTCTAACGATGATGCAATAAACTTAACTGGTTTTACTGTTGCCGCACAAGTATGGGAAGAAACAAGGACAACAAAATATGCAGATTTTGCGGTGACTTATACAAACAGAACTGCTGGAACTGTCGATATTGCATTAACTGATACGCAGACTGCAACTTTTAGTCCAAATGAACTGAAATATGACGTTTTACTTACAAATCCCTCTGGATTAAAAGAATATTATTTAGAAGGTACAATATATGTAAGCGAGGGCTACACCACATGACCAGTGTAAACATTACAACAACAAAAAATACAGTAACAGTAAACGAAGGCGATGCAACTGTTGTTACGGTAGCCACTCAAGGCCCACAGGGGCCGACTTTTTCATCTTCAGGAGTAACTCTAAATGATGACAGTAAAGTAGATGGCTCTGTAGTGTTTTTTGACTCGTCTAGTGGTACATTTAAAGCAGACAGCACA
>VTLG01003433.1_pt1 | contig 10633 bp, 17 predicted proteins | sample 4694571 | NCBI WGS metagenome assembly VTLG01 (sample SAMN12604809, study PRJNA352737) | marine metagenome | biome: ENVO:00000447; feature: ENVO:00000209|ENVO:00000569|ENVO:01000036; material: ENVO:00002151; isolation source: viral sequences binned using virsorter ... | reverse complement strand
GTATCAACAAGCGATAGTGGAAGTGGAAGCGAAAAAGGACTGAACAAGGGAATCTAAGGAGATATAAGATGGATCTGTATACAGACGGCACGATGAAAGCGACTACTGACGAGATCACAACTGCGCTTGCAGCCTCGCAAGCCGCTGACAGCGCGACAGCGAGAGAGGCTACTGCTACGGAGCTTCAAACGTGGATCGACGCAGATGAGAGGTTGAAAGCGGCATCAATTACGGCAGTAGCTGACGAGAAAGATTCGCAGTGGGTCGCGGTGCAGTTGCCAACTGATGTTGACGGACAACCAAAGTTCTGGCAGGGACAGGCGGCAATCATTGGCGAAGACCTCGGCGGCAATAAGGCGCGGACCCGCAAAGACAAGATGCGTGTGGAATTGGCGCGGATCTCCGCTCTGCTGTAGGCATGGATGCCGATCTCATCATTAGCACTGTAGCCGTAGCCGTCGTGGTGCTAATGGGTGCTAATACGTGGTTGCTGCTGTCGGTGCGGGATCGGGTGGGCAAAGTGGATCGGCGAATAGAGAACCAGAATCAACGATTAACAAAAGTTATTGAGTGGGCAGAGGACCAAGGTGGTCCCAAGCGAGGCAAATAATGTGGAACCAGAGGCAGCAGCAGCGATTGTCAAGTTTGGATCGCAGAGTGGACTCGCGCAGTTGGTCAGTGAGTATGCGTGGTTGCTGGTTGTCGGCTTTGTCCTCCTGCTCTTCAAGAGTTCGATTGAGAATGGTGTAGCCGGGTTACAGGTATTTTTCGGAAGTGATTACGATGAAGATGACATCGTAATCGTTGATGGTAGACCGGGAAGAATAACAAGGGTACATCTGACTAAGACAGTCTTCTACCTCTACACCTACAGACAAGGTGTTTTGGTCGGAGGAACTAAGATGGCGGTGCCCAACACAGCACTCAAGCACATGAGAATAGAAAAGCCGCTGGAGAAGCTGGAAGAAGCAGACTACTGGAAATGGTCAGAGGGTCCAAATGGAAACGGAAAAGACCATTAGTGAAGATTCCACACTGGCAATGGCTAATGCAATAGCGGTGGCAAAGTATATGAAAGAGATTGCAACAGTATATAAATACCAAGGTAAGTATGCGTTCAGATTGGGCGGTGACCCTCGCTCACTGCTGGCAGATGAGATTGTTTGGTCAACAGATCCCGACATGCGAGACAGGGCGGCTGTGTTTAGTAGGGGGGTTTAAATTCAATGTTGGGCAAACCTCCAAGAGACCCCAAGACTGTGGGGTCATTTGCTGAATTACGACAGCATTACCAAACATTATGGGGCGAGCTTGACGAATGCAAGAGACAAAAGTCTGCTGCATACAGTACGCTGAAGTCACGATCTCAAGAGGCTCGGGGAGCGCAAGCGGACCTCAAAAAAGCGAAGGGTGAGATCATCACTCTTAGCAAGAAAGAACATGCTAAAGCAAAGGAGAAATCCGCAGCAGCCTACGCCAGCACAGCGGCCACTACGCTCATTATCTTCTATCAAGTGGTCCAAGTCAGCGGAGGTTGGGGCAAGTGGGCACCCGTATTCGAACACGAAGCGACTATTGGCGTGATGCAAGTTGCTATCGGTAGCCTATTAGCATGGGCGATGAGACCGTTTCGATAATAGATTTTTCATCAAATATATAGCAGAATGTTTTTTGTGAGGATATATTATATATAGTATCCTTCCACTTATTAACAGGAGTAACCACCATGCCAGAGGGCAACTCTTACTCAGAAGAGGGGTTGATCCAAGAGCGAGTAGAATTAAATGAACAGCGCATCAAGGTAGAGCAGGAGTTTAGTGCCATCTCTGAACGGAGATCGGCACTCAGTAGTTATCATACTAAACTTTGTGGTGCTATTGAGATGCTTACCAAGTTAATAGGAGATGGGTCTTCTACTCCTCCTGTAGTAGATATTCCTCCTGAAGACGATCAGGATGAAACGGGGTAGATCGTAATCTCTCCTTTTTCAGGGAGGATGTATGAGTGTTCCAGTTAAGAGGATAGGCCCAAGCGTTTTAAGGTGTGAAGTTGAGATTGAGAGGGGAAACAGTCCAGAGTTTTTAATAATATCAGATGTTCATTGGGATAACCCTTACTGTGATAGGGAGCTTCTAACCTCTCACCTTTCTGAGGCGAAGAGGAAGGGGGCTCCCATACTTATTTTGGGCGATTTCTTTTGCGCTATGCAGGGAACGGGGGATCCACGAGCGGCGAAGGGTGACATTCGCCCAGAGCATTTAGCTGATGACTACCTTGACTCCCTTGTAACTACCGCCTCGGATTACTTAGAGCCTTATGCAGACCTTATTTATTTGTTTGGTAAAGGCAACCATGAGATGTCTGTGCGGAAGAGGAAGGAAGTCGATCTCATTGAAAGAACCTGTGCCATATTAAAGAGTCGAACAGGGGCTGCTGTTCCTTCCGGTGGGTATGGAGGATGGGTTGTTTTTAATACCTCATGGAAGAGTAAGAATCCTGAGATCTCAGTAAAGCATAGAACTGCTGGTGGAAAGACAAGGTCTAAACTGGTAAGACTTGCTTGGACTCATGGTTCTGGTGGTGGTGGGCCTGTAACAAAGGGAACCATACAGGCATCTCGGAGGGCTCTCTATTTACCTGACGCAGATATCGTATGCTCTGGTCACATTCACGAGTCTTGGATGATGGAGTTTGCTCGTGAGAGGATGACTAATAAGGGCGAGGTTTACTTTGATATCCAAACACATCTATGCACTGGGACGTATAAGCAAGAGTATGACGGTAAGGGAGAGTCTTGGCATAGACAGATGGGTAGACCGCCTAAGCCCCTTGGTGGGTGGTGGGTCTCCTTTAGGCATGGTGCTGTCCCAAAGAAGGGTGCCACCCCTGTTCTCGTAGATGCGAGGAGGGCCTCTTAGATGTATATACCTACCCCTATAGAAGATTCTATTCCTCAGGTATGGAAGGAGGTTATGGCTCAGACCCACAACTGGCATCTTATATGTGATACTATTATGAATACGCAAGACAACTCATTAACCCTTAGTGAGGCCGAGTGGGAAGAACTGGAAGATCGAATTAAACGACTTAGATATGGGCTGTTAGATCTTTATATCTTTGCAATCGCATTGTGCGAGGGTGGTCCTTCTGACGCGACCATTATGAAAACATTCATAGACGATAAAAAAGTTCTAAAAAATGCCGCAACCTCAAGAGGATCGTAGTGGGACACCATACCTCCACCTATCTGCTCATGCGTTACAAGACATATTAGACCAGTGGCTGGAGGAACATGGATTGGCTATGGGCGAGGAACTTCAATACAATTGGATCTTCGACCATAGAGAGAGGCCGATTGGAGTAAACATACATTACTACGGACAAGGGCCTGAGCCTCAGTCTGTAGATGACTAAATAAAATAAGCCCCTCATCGTCTTGGGTCAGATACGATGAGGGGCTTTTTACGACAGCAGCACTTCACTTAGTGTCGATTACCACTCCCCAGTAAGTAATCAGCAAGTTCTCCCAAACTTGCTCACTTAGCTTTCCAGCAGACTCTGCAACTTTGTATTCCCTTAGACCTTGAAATTGCCTACTTTGCTAACGCAAACTTTGTTGCGTTTGTATGGTAGGTTGGGGGAGTTTCCCCCTAATGTGACCCAAGACTTCGGGTAGTCTGAGTTCTCTCGCTACCCATATACTCTCGCAATCTATTAGCTATCTTCAATCCCCGAAAGCCATACACCCCTTCAGCGTTATCATCAAAATGCTTAATCATTTTCTTTAGGAATTCCCAGAACCTCGCTTGCTGTTCAGCCTGAAGTATCACAATCTCCTCAAGCCTGTCAATCTCAGCGAGCATCTTTGGATAGTCTCGCTTATCGTTTCGCTCTCTCCATTTCTGCTGCTTTAACTTGCCCTTCTTAGAGGCTTCCTGCTCAGAGCGAATGGTGAGATAATCACTTGAATTAATAAAGCTTGTTTGGATTACTTTATCAGTGACACTCATTATCTATAGTCCCAGTTGGCGGGCGGTCTATTTATGAGATGCCTACAGTCCAAATGAATAAAGCTATGATAACGTCCGATACCCTTAAAGTCAAGCTCTATTGCCTTTTCTTCAACGAGGTCGAAGAAGTCATTGAGTTCTGGTTGGGGCATTGACTTTGTAGGAGCGATGTCGGTGGCGAACCGCAAGTGCATAGACTTGCTTGCCCCTCCCACCGAATCATTATGCTCTGGACTTCGATATGCCGAGTTAACTTTTAAGGGTCCAAATTCGTCCCGCAGCTTTTGTAGTTTTTCTATATGGACAAAGACGAATGGCTCAAGGATCATATGCTTTGCTGCTGGACAATAGAACTCAGACCAGTAGAAGTTCTTGGTTGCCTTTTCCCCCATAGAATATGTCATATAGCTTCGGCTCCTACAGATGTATCGGTTATCTCACCGAGTGAGTCTGTCCCATTTTCAATCTTGCGTATCGCCTCTTCGTAGAATGCGGTATCTAACCCAAGGACATTATGCCATGCAGTGGGTCCTAAGACAAAGGCCTTTGTCTTTTCATAGCGATCACATAATCGCTTCCAGTATTGAGGCCTTGCGGCTCCCGCTGCTTTCGCAGCAGCATAATCTTGGACACCCTGCGAGATCAGCTTCTTATATTTTTCCATCTCTGGTTTTCGCAGGGACATATACTTGAACTCCTTCATAGCCCCTTCAATCACGGCTGCGGCCAACTTCTGATACGGAGCGATGTCGCTTTTAAGTTTCAACTGATCCTCGTTAAGCATCTTTTACCTCCTCTCCATCGAAAAAAGTTAGCATATCTTTTACCTTCGCATCGCCGCTGCGCTCTCCCTCCTCTTTTGGCACTAAGGTTGGAGGGGTCTCTCGGGCAAGCTGCTCTATTGGGACGCAATCTCCGATGGTCGTTAAAGCCCCGAGCCATCGGTAGGAATACTCGGTTCCATCCGTTCCCTTACGAGCTTTCAATACCTGAACAATCATAGCGTTATCCATTACGTGAGGGGCTATCTTATGCGGGCGATACAATCCAAGGACCGAGTCGCTATTGTGCTCCACAGCAGACGAGTCAATGCCAGAGTGCATAGATAGCGGACGGTCACCGTCTCCTCCCTTCTCTCGGCTAACCTGATGAAGGACCAGCATCACTACATTGTGCCTCTTTGCAATGACCTTAATCTCCTCATAGATACCCTTGAGATTATTATAGGGATTCGTATCGTCCCTACCCCTTATCAAGCCAGAGTAATCAATGGCGCACAGAGCAAGCTCGGGATGCTCCTCCTTGATACGGACTACCCTGCGCTCTATTTGCTGTAGAGACAGGCCCGCCTTATCTGATTGCTTGATAAACTTGAGTAATCCAGAATCGAACAGGTCCTTCTTCAGCCGCCGCCTAAGCTCCTCAGGGTTAGTCTTAGCCCAGTGTTCCAGTTCCCGGCAGGGGATGCCTGAGACTACGGCTGAGGCCCTCTCAAAGAGATCTGTGCGGACCATCTCAAGGGACTGGAAGTAGGAGTGCAATCCCTGCTTGGCAGCAGCCAGTAAGATGTTGACGATGAGTGCAGACTTGCCTACCCCAGATCGGGCAAGGATGGTTACCACCTCTCCCCGTCTCATATAACGCAAGTCGTTATCAATTTCGGGTAGTCCACAGGACACCTTATTCGACTCGCTCTCCTCTGCCTTTCTGAGGTAGTCATCCCATACAGTCTCAAGAGTATGGATGTCATCCATGTCAGCATCCTCATCCTCCTTACTGTTCTGAAAGCAGGATGCTACAGTCCGTTGGACTTCATACTCATTCAATGGGATACTGCATTGCTGAGAATTGACAAGGCTGACAAGGTTGCGGGCCATATCCTCATCAACTCCCTTGTCCCTCAATACGCAAGAGAGTTTAAACATTGCATCGTTGCGCTGGCCCTCTTGTATGGGCTTACTAAAATCCCATCCAGCAGAACGGAAGCTGTCCTCACCTTTGCGATCTGGTCGAATACGCTCACGCTGTGCTGTTTGAAATAGATGCTCCGCACCGGGACAGACAGAGACATCAGTGTATGACCGGACTTCTACTGTGAATATATCTTGGCCCCCCGCCTTTATTGCGTCTTCTTTAGTCCAAGTAGGGATCTTATCATAGTGGATGGGAGACTTCTTATACCCCGCCTTTTCATTGACACTATTCGGCCACCTGAAGATGCGGTTCCTTTCATATATCTTTGTGTCAATCACTGCGTCATCCAGACCCGCATCTCGGATGATATGTTCAACGGTGCTTCTCATAAACTCGGGTAGATTCTCGTTGGGGTGGAAGCCACCAAAGCAGGCAGCGGGGATCATTACATGAAATCCCTTATTGCCGCTGAAGTAATAGCGAAGATCACGAGGGTCCCCCTCTGCGGGACCAGTCCACCAAGAGATAAACTTACCCAACTGATCGTGCGCTTTAGTGATGTCAGACGAGTCGAGGTCTAACGGTAGCACCTGACTCCAAACTTTGCCCTTGATCCCGGCCGTAGTCTTTGTCTGCATCACAGTGTTAGCCCACTGATTGTCATACTGGAAAAAACTACAGTAGGCTTCCCTATGATTCCCGGCACCATCGATCAGTTCGGGTTCGATGTGCTTGAGTAGTTGCCCAATCTTTACAGGGACCCTAAGTCCTGCGGGAGATCCTGTCACAACTTGGAACCAAGGGTAGGTCTTATTGTACTCGTTGTTCAGCGACTCTAAATCATACGGTTGGTCGGTCATCTTATGCCTCCTCAATGGCAACTTCTATTCTCGGGTTGTTCTTATCTATCCTGTAGATATCATTGAGACCACTAATAATTTTCCAGCTATCATCGGTGATCACATCAGCTTTAGTTAGTCCATCCAAAATAAACTTCCTTGCAACGCTGCTGATATTGTCTGGGTCGATCCGTTTATTGGGAGCGTAGTAGGTAAAGGTGATCGATACCCGTCCGCTAAACTTCATTTTAGGACGATGCGCTTTCGCGCAAAGTGCTACTGCCTCGGTCCATTCTCTTTTGACTCTGCTATACCGTGACCAATGAGACTTAGTTAAATCGATGAGCTTGTTAAGGGTTGGCATACCCCAAGGTATCGTAATGACGGGAGAGGGGGTGACCAACCCCCTCCCCCTACGGGTAGCGATTAGAAGGGCAACTCGGCAGCTTCCTCTTCTGCCGCCGAATCACCTGAGGAGGTGCTACCCGATGACGGGTTGAGCGGAGTGATCATGGTGGGCTTGATCTTAACCCAATCGCCGGGACCACTCTTGCGCGGAACATGCTCTACGTAGAACCGCACCGGAACCTCGGTCAAATCGTTGAGGTCTTGGATGAAATCCTTACCGCTGCGAGGCTCTCGCATGAGGACGTTATTGACCAGCTTGTAGAGGTTGGACTGCGGGGATACGAACAGCCTACCATACTCGGTGATGGTCAGGTTGCCATCGGCATCAGTCCCAGTCCCCTTGGGGCGGGGGAGGTTGATCCAGCAGCGACCCTCGGCGGGATCCCCGCTCGCCAACTTCTGCTGGTTGGACCGCAGGATAACCGCACCCTTCCAGTTGATGGTGGTCTCGTTGTTGAACGTATCCTCCTGCAATCCCCGCTCTTCGAATCCGACGATCTCGCCATCGTGCCAGCCAGCGAAAAGCGGTTCATAGTCAGTGCGATCCGGTAGTTCAGTGGTCCAATCTACGTCGAGGTCGAGGAGATTGGTTACCTTCTGACGGATACTATCAGTGGTCTGTGTCATGCTACTTGCCCTCCTTTAGGGTAGTGTGTGACGAACCATTAGATGTGCTTGGTAATTCTTTTATGGGGTCAAGGGAGGTTCCCCACTTAGCAAAATATTCCTCTCCCTTCAGTTCAGGATTCACTTCTATATTAGGTGCCGATACTCGGCTCCATTCCTCACTACGATTCTCAATTAACCACGAGACAGTTGCGTGAAATAGACTGCGATGAGAATTGTGACACTCTTCCAACCAGTCGAGCCTTTCGGTCAACTTATACCAAGTCTTTGCGCCGAGTAAGCAATACCCCTCTGCTGCCCTGAGTGTCCAGAGGGACACCTTATTGTATCCAACCCTTTCAGAAGAGGATCCCAATGCTTGGGGGGTTATATACTTAGCATTGGCAACCGAGTATGTTGTTTCCCAAGATCTAATATTAACCATGAGGTGAGCCATCCTATGCAGGAACTCATCCCGTTCAAATGCGGGCCACGATATAGGCCCTCCCGTATGAAGGTATTTTATAGAGCTTAATATGTGAGCCTTTAATCTTTTTATCCTCCGAGAAACGGGGACCGTCTCATTCAAGACATCAACGTATGCCTTGAATACAATCTTAGAGCGAGGGGATTTATACTCCTTCTTTTCCCAACTCCACGACTTGTCCATCGTCATCGAACTAACTTGCATATCATGCTTCTGTTCCTTGAGCTTCTTATTGGTCAAGTCTACAGCAACCCGCCTTGGAATCTCCTTGGATTCTCTGCGTTCTAACAATGCGTTTCCTCGCATGGCGAGGTAGGTTGGGATGGCTCCACCTTCCATAGGATCTAAGATGCAATCCTCTGCCTTGGCTGGCCGATCCTCTTTCATGGGGTTCTTCAAACCAATCCAGTCTTCTGCCTGTGCAACTTCTTGGGATTCAGAGTGAGGCTTAGGAAGGGGCTTGAATGTATTGCCATCACGAATAGCAGGCTTAGGAGGTGTGGTCATCTGACGATGGTTCTCATCAGAAGACACTGAATCAAGGAGGTCGTGGGCGATCTTCTTTGCAATCGCAGCAACATGATCCTCGGTGGTCATATTAAATGCCGCTTTAAAGTAGGTGTGGGCAATGTCGTTCCATTGGCCCATGACAAGAAGGTCGCTTGGTTTTTGCTTCTTTGGATCTTTGATATTCTTGATGATATGTGGGGTGATCTCTTCACGCAGTGCATTGAGACGTTTAGACAATGCCTCAATAGTTTTCTCGTGGATCTTTACAGCCTTATCCTTGATAAGATCTCCGATGAATCCCTCTTCAATCTTATCAGTGATTGGTCGATGGCTCTTACTCGGCCATTGACGTTTTGTATCGGTCATTCGCATCCTCCTCATGGTTTATCGCCAGCGGAATGGCGATGGTGATGGTCATGTAAACCGCAATAGCTGCTAAGAAAAACCTTGCGAACTGTTTACTAAAGATAAACAAAGTAGACTACCTTGTCAACCCCTTTGATAAATTTTTATAGTAGTGATACTGCCGTGATGGTCTTTTAAAGATAGGGTTCATTATCTACCCTGTCAAGTAAAAAATTTATTTTACCTGATTGATAAATAATTAATCAAACAGCTTGCGATCAGATTTGATATCACTATCTTAATAAATAAATATATATAATAATAATATTATTATTAATAATAATAAGGATAACAGAGTAATGCCTATAGAAATTAATCTAAGGGATGTTATGCATCGGAAAGGTATCAGGTATCTTGCCGATATCAAGAGAAGTAGTGGGGTTAATTATAATACTCTGAGTAAGCTATACGATGGGACCGCTAAGGCAGTCCATTTGGATGTATTGGGGAGAGTATGCAAGTCTTTAGACTGCCAGCCGGGGGAATTATTTAAGGAAGTGGACGATGAGTAACCCCTTACCCTACCCTAATCACGAGGACTGGGAAGACAAGGGAAAGACTTATGGCGGTATGGGTAGGTCTCTCCTCTGGTGGGTGGGAGACTGGGCCTTGGTGGGTAGGGAGATGTATCCTGACCGATTCGATCAGGCAGTTTCTGATGCAGGCTATGAATACGGCACGGTAGAGGATGCCATGAGGGTTTGCCGAGCGTTCCCTGTAGAGGAGAGGCATTATGGGCTGAGCTACTACCACCACCGAGAGGTGGCTGCTATGCCAACCGCTGAAGAGCGCAGATCTTGGCTTGAGAGAGCGTCATCTGGAGAGTGGTCGATAGCTCAGCTTCGAAGGGCTATCCGTTTAGACCGGGAGCAATCTATCATGCTCTTAGGGGAGGTTCCCAGAAATAGTAATGACGATATGGATGAAGGGGTAGACCCTGACTTTCATATCGTCATTGCTAATCCTCCATGGAGATATATAAACAAGAGGATCAACTGGAATCTCACGGTCCCCCCGGCATTGCCTGTCCCTGATACAGGGGGCTGCTGTTTTATAAGGGCGAACCATCGGCATGTCGATCAGGCAATACGGATCCTTAAGAAATGGGGATACACTCACAGGTCCACCTACTTAGTTGAGCGGGAGCCAACCACCTCTATCGATAGCTCTTCTCTTGAAGACTGGAGGTGGAATATCCCAAGTAGGGATTTAGTTTTGCAGGGTAGTAAGGGTAGGTGGAGAGCCCCATCAGCAGAGGATAGGATAACACAGGCTGCGGGATCATGGGATAACTTTTGCCAGCAAGTAAGGCAGCAGAATGAGTGGGCGAGGATCCTCCATATGTGGCCTAAGAATCCGCTACTATTTGAAGACGATAGCCGTGTATGGGTTTGGACTGGGGTAGAGAAAGAGGAAAGAGAAAGGAGAAAAGATGCCGCAGTTACTGCTAAAGA
>VTLG01017247.1_pt1 | contig 10636 bp, 8 predicted proteins | sample 4694571 | NCBI WGS metagenome assembly VTLG01 (sample SAMN12604809, study PRJNA352737) | marine metagenome | biome: ENVO:00000447; feature: ENVO:00000209|ENVO:00000569|ENVO:01000036; material: ENVO:00002151; isolation source: viral sequences binned using virsorter ... | reverse complement strand
CTGGTTTAAATCCTGCATTAGCTAAACAAGTATCATTATTTGAATTGTCAGCAAAAAATGTAAAAACAGGGCTTGAAAACGAACTAGATTCAGTTAATAAAATTCTTGAAGCTGAAAAAGAATCTTCAGGAACATATACTGATAAAATAATGCTTTTAGAAATAAGAAAGCACAGCTTAGAAGAACAATTAAAAACAAATAAAGAATTACTTAAAACTGATAAAGACAGAATTATAGAAGCTGACAAGTTGAGACAGGCACAAGCAAAAATAGATTCTTTATATGCGAGTATTGCTTCAACAGTAGAGACAGGATTAGTAGATGCTATTGAAGGTGCAATACAAGGAACTAGAACTCTTGGAGATGTTGCTCGTAGCGTATTTACGCAGATTCAAAGATCACTAATATCTTATGGAGTAAACGCTTTTCTTGGTGGTTTACCTGGAGGTATAGGTAAATTTTTCTCAGGAAGAGCAGAGGGCGGACCTGTTAGTAGAGGCAAAAGTTATATCGTAGGAGAACGTGGCCCTGAAATGTTTACACCCAGTTCTAGTGGACATATAACTCCTAATCACGAATTAGGAGGATCTACAAATGTAGTGGTAAATGTAGATGCTTCTGGTTCTTCTGTTGAAGGAGATGAACAACAAGGTAGAGAACTTGGCCGTCTTATATCTGTAGCGGTACAATCTGAATTATTACAACAGAAAAGACCTGGAGGGTTACTTGCATAATGGCTACTTTTGATGACTCAATAGGAGGAGGGACTACCACAGGTGCGACAACTCCAACATACGGACAGCAAAAGAGGTCAGCACCTAATACTAGAACAATACGTTTCGCTGATGGATATGAACACCGCATATTATTTGGCCTCGCACAACATCAAAACCCAAAAATATTTAATTTTACTTTTAATGTTTCTCAAGCAGATGCAGTAAAAATCGAAGATTTTTTTGATGCAAGAGCAAATGATAGTGCTAGTTTTGATTTCACTCCACCAGGAGAAGCTAGTTCTTCTAAATTTGTTTGCGAAGCATGGAGCAAATCAATTCCATATCTAAACAGAGCAACAATACAGGCAACATTTAGAGAGGTATTTGAACCATGACTACAACTGTATGGTCTGCTAATACTTCTTTATCTGCAAATACAATAGTTGCTCCTACAGAGAGTAACCGAGTAGCTGGTTTATTTTTTAAAGTAACTGTAGCTGGAACGACAGGGTCTTCTGAACCAAACTGGCCTAGTGCTATTAAGGAAACAGTTTATGATAATGATATACAATATGTATCTTTCAGTGCTGTTTTTAGTGATTTACAGCCTATAAATCCTTCTGCAATTATTGAATTATTTACGTTAACTTTTAATTACGGACTACACTATAATCTTTGGGAAAATAATAGGACGTATGAATTAGGAGATGTAGTAAGTTCATCTAATTCCAATGCAAGCAGAACTATTGTTTTTAAATGCACAACAGCAGGGCAGAGTGGAAATAGTGAGCCCAGTGGGTTTGCCTCCGCTTCCATTGGATCTACTATTAGTGATAATCAAGTTGTTTGGACTGCTCAAAGTATTGACATTTATCGTTTCCACTCTGGTAGTAATCTTGATGCAAACGGTGAAATAGTATGGGCTGGTAATTCTTACCTTAGATTTCCTGTAACTGCGGAAGGTTTTGCCTTTCAACGTGGACAGTTACCAAGACCCAAACTTATTGTCAGTAATGCTACAGGGCTTATTTCAACAATTTTAGAAGCTGTAAATTTAGTTACTGTAGGTAATGATTTAACTGGTGCTACTGTTACAAGAATAAGAACAATGGCAAAATTTATTGACGCTACAAACTTTAGTGGTGGTAGTAATCCACTAGGAACACCAGATCCTACAGCAGAATTTAAACGTGAAATATATACAATAGATAGAAAAGCTACAGAAAACAGAGAAATTGTAGAGTTTGAATTAGCAGCAGTATTTGATCTTGCTGGTATAAGAGCACCCAAAAGACAATGCACAAGATCACTATTCCCTAGCATTGGCACGTTTAATCAATGAGTTGGAGATATAAAGCATTACTTCATGCAAAACGTGAAGATCCTAGAGAATCCTGTGGACTCTTATTAAATGTAAAAGGTAAAGAACGATATTACCCATGCCGTAATCTTTCAATTACAGATAATCAGTGCTTTATTCTTGATCCTGAAGATTATGTAAAAGCAGACAATGTAGGTGAGATTATTGCTGTTGTTCATAGTCACCCCATAACACCTCCAGAACCAAGTCAAGCAGATAAAATTAGTTGTGAACGGAGTAAATTACCTTGGTATATCGTTAATCCTAAAACTGAAAAATGGGGAGAATGTATCCCAAATGGTTACGTTCCAGATATTTTAGGTAGGCAGTGGGTTTGGGGTGTCACTGACTGCTGGAGTCTGGTGGTGGATTGGTATAAAAAAGAGAAGGGAATTGTTTTAAAGGATTATGAAAGAAATATGACTCCCGAAGAGTTTTTGAAAGATCCATTATTTGAAAGTTATGCGTGGCGTACAGGTTTTAGAGAACTTAGATCAGATGAAAATTTAGAAGTTGGAGATGTTTTATTAATGTCCATATTGCACCCAACTTTAAATCATGTAGCTATTTTTTTAGGAGATATGGTTTTACACCATTTAGCAGATAGACTATCTTGTAGAGAGCCTTACTCTGAATGGTTGTTAAAATGTACTGGTAAGAGGTATCGCTATGCTCAGAAAAGTTAAACTGTACGGAGAACTAGCTGACTTTATAGGCTATAAAGAATTAGATGCTGTAATAAATTCCACTGCTGATGCTGTAAGTTTTTTAATACATAACTTCCCAAAGTTGGAAGCACACATGGCTGATAGATATTATCAAGTACTTGTTGGAGATTATGATATTGATGAGACTGAGATACATGATCCCATAGGACAATCGGATATAAGCATTGTTCCTGTTATTACTGGTGCTGGTGGAGGTAGAGGTTTAGGAAAAATATTATTAGGTGCTGCATTGATTGGAGCTACTTTTCTTACAGGCGGTGCGTTTATTGCACAAGTACCATTAATTAATGCAGGTCAATTAGCATTTACAGGAGCTTTGGCGAAAGGTGCTTTTTACATTGGTGCTTCTTTAGTTTTAAGTGGAGTATCAGATATGTTATTTCCGTTACCTCAACCAAAAGATTTTAGTAATGAAGAAGATCCAAGAATATCATTTAATTTTTCTGGTGTTCAAAATACATCAAGGGCTGGTACTTCCCATCCAATAGTTTATGGTGAGATAGTAACAGGATCAGTTGTAATTTCTGCTGGTATTGACACTAATCAGGTAACAGCATGACAGATAAAATTATTAGAGGTTCTGGTGGCCCTCCTCCCACTCCACCATCCCCAACAAGAGCACCTGATACTTTAAACAGTAGACAGTTTGCATCAATACAGGACTTATTATCTGAAGGAGAGATTGAAGGTTTTGCAACCCCATCAAAAGCAGGTCTTACACAAGGAACAACAGCTTATAACAATGCAGCATTAAAAGATATATTTCTAAATGATACTCCTGTTTTGAGATCAAGTGCCAGCAATACATCACCTGGAACAGCAGATTTTAATTTTCAAAATGTAAGTTTTACACCTCGTTTTGGTACAGGAAACCAACAACATATTCCTGGGATACAACAATCGGAAAGTCTTTTAGCTGGTTTCACTTCTGTTTTATGTTCTAAAACTGGTGGTGGTGTTTCAAGAGCTTTACCCACAGGAAAAGATGCAGTTAAAGTAACGGTAACTTTTGCACAAATACAAAAAGCAACAGAGCAAGGTGACTTATTAGGTTCAACGGTGCAACTAAAAGTGTCTTTGCGTATAAATAGTGAGGTAGATTTTACAGAGAAGTTTACAGATACAATTACTGGTAGGACTGCTGACGCTTATTCAAAAGAGTACAGGATTGAGTTGGAGGATGGATATACTTCAGCAGATATAAAAATAGAACGAATAACAGATGACCAAGCATCTGGAGGTAGTATTGTAGATGCTTTTAATGTAAGTAGTATTCAACTATTGATTGATGATAAACAAAGATATTTAGATAGTGCATATACACATTTAAGGTTAGATTCTGAACAGTTCAGTTCTATACCAAAAAGAGCCTTTCGTATTCGTGGTGTAAAAATAAGAATCCCAGGTACAGGATCAGGAGGTGGAAGTGTAGCCTCAAGAACACCAACTGTAGATACACAGACAGGAAGAATTATTTACCCAGCTAATTATATATTTAATGGCACGATGGGTGCTGCTGTTTGGTGTTCATGTCCTGCGATGGTACTTCTTGATTTATTAACTACCGAAAGGTATGGCTTTGGAACGCACATTACGTTAAGCTCCCTTGATTTATATAGTTTTGTCGCAGCAAGTAGATATGCTAATGAAGAAGTGGATGATTTGAGAGGTGGTTTAGAGGCAAGATTTAGTTGCAATGTAAATATACAGGGCACAACAGAAGCCTATACCTTAATTAATGAGTTAGCTGGCGTGATGAGAGCTTTTCCAATATGGCAGACAGGTTCAATAACTCTTACACAAGATAGTCCAAAAGATCCTAGTTACTTATTCAGTCTGGCAAATGTAGGTGAAGGTGGTTTTTCCTATTCGGGTAGCAGTTTAAAACAGAGACATTCTGTCATATCCGTCAGCTATTTCAATATGGATAGCAGGGAGATAGATTATGAAGTTGTAGAAGATGCTGCTTCTATAGCAAAATTAGGTATTGTTAAAAAAGATGTGAAAGCATTTGCCTGTACATCAAGAGGTCAGGCATTTAGATTAGGTAAGGCAATATTATTCAGTGAGCAACAGGAATCTGAAGTTGTCAGTTTTACCACTTCTATCGATGCAGGAACTATCGTTAGACCTGGTAGTGTAATTAGAATTAACGATCCAGTAAGAAGTGTTCAAAGAAGAGCAGGAAGAATTAAGTCTGTAAATACTGCTAAAACTCAAATAACTGTTGATAATGCTCAGGACTTAAGTGATTTTATGGGTAGTGGTACTGACCACAAATGTAGTGTTATGTTACCTGATGGAACTTTAGAAACAAGAGATGTTTCATCGGGTACTGGAATTGTAGGTTCTGTTATACATTTAGATTCAGCACTATCACAGACACCTAATGTAAACAGTATTTGGTCGTTGCACAAATCTAATTCAAATCACCAAACTTTTAGAGTAATAACGGTTGAAGAACAGGATGGTATAAATTACGCTGTCACAGCTTTAGCTTATTTGCCAGCTAAATATTCAACTGTTGATAATGAAAATGTAAGCATAACTTTACCTGATCGTAATGTTTCTTTGCTAAATCAACCAGTAGATCCACCATCTAATTTACAGGTAACAAATGAAGCAGGTGAATCAAAAGAAATCATAGTTGTTGTAAATGCTTTAGCAGTTTCAAAAATACTTCTAACTTGGAAGCCTGTTACAGGTGTAACGCAATATCTAGTTCAATATAGATTTAATAATTCAAATTTTGTAAGTGAAGTTGTTTTTAGACCTGATTTTGAAATTATTAACTCACAAAAAGGCACTTATGAATTTAAAGTATTTTCATTTAATGCTGCTTTAAAAATATCTGCAACTTCATCTGATTTAACCTTCAACGCCCTTGGGAAGACTGAACCACCTGCTGATGTTCAGAATCTTACATTAGAACCTATAACTAATAAACTTATTAGGCTTAGATGGTCAGAAGCTACAGATCCAGATGTAATTCATGGAGGAAAAGTTTATGTTAGACATTCAAATAAAACAGATGGCACTGGTAGTTTTCAAAATTCTCTTGATTTAGTGGAAGCTTTGTCTGGTAATACTACAGAAGCAGTAGTACCAAATTTAGAAGGAGAGTATATTTTAAAATTCAGAGATGACCAGGGTACGTTTAGCCAAGGAGAAACCTCTATTATTTTGGATGCACCCGATTTAATAGACAGTCAACAAATATTTACTGATAGAGAAGATACAGACCCTACAGCTTTTGGTGGAGCTAAAAGTAACGTAACTATATCTGGAGGTGCTTTAGAATTAGATGACCCTTCTGCAAATTTAACAGGCACTTATACTTTTGCTGATATTTTAGATTTAGGTGCTGTCTTTTCTTTAAATGTAAAAAGATTAATACAAGCTATAGGTTTTGTTGTGGGCAATGCAAATACAATAGATGGTTTAATACCTACAGGAACATTATGGGATGACTATGCTCAAGATGGTAACTTTGATGGAGCAGAAATAAATGATGTAAGTGCTTCAATCGCAGTAAGAACAACTATTAATGCTCCAAGCAACGGTTCATCGTATACAGATTCAGATTTTACCAATAAACCATTTAATACGTTTACTAATGGAACTTTTAAAGGAAGAGGTTTTCAATTTAGACTAAGCTTAAGTTCTGAAAGTGTTGCTCATAATATATCTATACAACAGTTAGGTGTTACAGCCGATTTTGAATCCAGGACTGAAAGAAGCTATGTAAGTGGTGGCAGTACATCTACGGCTCCTTTGACATCCAGCACTTCTACATCAGGTTTGGATGTTACCTTTGGTAAACCGTTTTTTGTTGGAACGTCAAATTTAGGAGGTGCAAATGCTTTTCTACCTTCTGTTGGCATAACAATAATAGGTGCATCAGCAGGAGAGTATTTTGTTTTATCTAATGTTTCGGCTTCAGGATTTAATATAAAAATACTAGATAGTTCTAATAACCCTGTTAATCCTGCTAAACAATTTACGTTCCAAGCTGTCGGTTACGGTAAAGGGGTGTAATATAAAGAAAAGTATTTTTTAAAATGGCACAGGCTGGTAATAAAAATATAGATAATGCTTCTGGTCAGGTTGTAAGGCTAGATATTGAAAATACTTTAAAAACTGTTGCTACTCATAATTTCGGACCAAGAAACAATGCTGGTACAATCGAACCTTGTGAATTTTTAGCAGATGATACAACTAATAAATTATTAATAAGAAAATCCAGTGGAGGAGATCAGGCTAAACCAACTTTAGCAAATGGCAATCCAAATCCTAATGCTGCGACTTTTTTTGAAGTAGGAGATTTAGATACAGCAAATTTAGGCTTGTTATCCAAATCAGGTGGAACAATGACAGGAGTTCTACAGTTACCAAATGGTTCGGAAAGTGCTCCCTCCTTACGGTTTGGAGATGCGGGTACTGGTATTTTTAGAGGTTTTTCTAATACCGTTAGTTTTACTTCAGATGGCAGTAAAATATTTCATGTAGATAGTAATGGAATTAATATAAATTCTAGTAAAGAATTAAAATGGAGAGATAACGATAGTAGTCACTTTATATCTTTTAAAGCACCAAGCACTATATCAAATAATTTAGCTTTAACTTTACCTACAGCAGACGGTACGAGTGGACAGGCATTGATTACAAGTGGTTCTGGAACACTTAGTTTTGGAACACCGACTGTAGGTGCTGCTAATTTAACTGGTAATACACTTGCAAGTGGTGTAACGGCTTCAAGCCTTACATCTGTAGGGACTTTAACCAGTTTAACTAGCTCTGGTAATATTACTACTTCTGGTATTATCAGTGGTGGTGATCTACTTTTAAGTGCAGAGATATATTTAGGTGGAGGAACGGGATCTGCTAATGCTAATAAATATTTAGATGCCCAGGTAGGAACAACAGAAAATTTTCATATAAGAAGCGTTGATGGTGGTGATGCTTCACATAGAAACATATGTCTTTTTTCACATGATGGCACTCATGGTAAAGTTACTGCCGATAAATTCATAGGCGATGGCTCTAATTTGACAAATATTAATAGACCTGCATTTAGAGCAACAGTCACTTCCGAACAAGATATAACAACATTAACTGGAATAACAACAGGTTATTCAAAAGAATATGAAGAAGTTATTGAGTTTAATAATGAAGATTTTGATACTAATAGTTGTTATGACCCCTCCACTTATAGGTTTACCCCGAATATAGCTGGCTATTATCACGTTAATGTACAAACCTATTTAAAAACAACTTCGGGTTCTGAAATTGTAAGAATGTTACTTCGTGTTTATAAAAACACAAATACTGTTGTTTCTTCATTTGAAAATGATACACCTGATGACACTGAATTTCATAGTATGTCAATTGCTACAAATGGTATTGTTTATATGAATGGAACATCTGATTATTTATATGTAAAAATGTTAGTAAGGCTAGAATCAAATAGAAGAGCTATTGTTTCACCAACAACAGATGTAGCTTTAAATGATAGTGACGGTATTGCAGGTAATACTTTTGAAGCCTACAGGTTAAATATCTAATTATATCGACACTTAAAGTTGAAAGTACAATGGAACACTGGCATATTAGAGTAAACACTTTATACTTAAGTTAAATTAAATTTATTATGCAATCAGACCAAGCACAATCACGCATTACTGAACTCGAAACAGAGTTAAAAACAATGCAGGATAATTATAATCAGGCAGCACAGGTAATGAAGAATTGCGAGGTAAGAATTATTGCAATCCAAGCATCTATCGCAGAAAGAAAACTAGATTTACCAGAAGAGAGTAAGATAGAAGAGACAGTCGCTACTGGCTAAAAATGGCAATTGAACCTGGAACGCATAATTTTACGTTACAACGTAGATCAGATCATAGTATTCCTTTACTGTTTAAAGATGGTGATGATAATGCGATTAATTTAACAGGATTTACGGTTGCAGCACAGGTTTGGAATAAAGGTCGCACCACAAAATTTGCTGATTTTACAACTACATATACAGATAGATCTGCTGGTTCTGTTTCCATATCTCTTACAGATACGCAGACAGGAACATTTACGCAGGATTTTTTATATTATGATGTTTTATTAACTGATTCTTCAGGGTTAAAAGAATACTATTTAGAGGGTATTATTACTGTAAGTGAAGGGTACACAGCATGACTTCTGTAAATGTTACAACTACAAAAAATACAGTTACGGTAAATGGTGAGACAAGAGTTGTCACTGTAAAAACAGCAGGTCCGCAGGGTCCAGGTTTTTCTGATGGTGATAAAGGTGATGTAACTGTATCAAGTAATGGCACAGCCATTGCTATAAACACTGGTGCGGTAACAAGTGCAAAGATATTGGATGGAACGATTGCTACTGGTGATATAGCAGATGACGCAATAACATCAGCAAAAATAGCAAACGCCGCAGTAACTACTAATGAAATACAAAATCTAACAATAATTAATAATGATATAAGCAATAGTGCAGCGATAGCTGGAACAAAGATTTCTCCTGACTTTGGATCGCAAAATATAACTACAACTGGCGATATAAAAATAGACAGCATTAGTAAATCATTACAAGTTGGAGATATAACAGGTGATAATTATGCTGCTATTCAACAAATTGGTAGTAATTCTGTAAGAGGTTTTGCTAATCAACATTCAAATGCGTCTGTTTTTGAAAATTTACAAGGAGGTACTAATCAACACCTTGTTTTAGGAGATGTAAATACTGATAGTTCTAATACTTTATTTGGAATAAGTATTACTAGCGGTGGTACTTTTACAAGATTAAGTTTATCTGGAACTGGTAACTTAAATGTCCATAACAATATTACTCTTGGAGGTACAGTAGATGGGGTTGATATTGCTGCAAGAGATACGTTATTTGGTGGGTTAACTTCTAGTTCTGGTGCATTAATAAATGGTGTAACAGCAACTACTCAAGGTCAATCTAGTAATAATTCTAAGATTGCCACTACAGCTTTTGTACATACTGCTGTATCAAACCTAGTAGACTCTAGTCCTGACGCATTAAATACTTTAAACGAATTAGCAGCAGCACTTGGAGATGACGCAAACTTTTCAACAACAGTTACAAACTCAATAGCAACCAAACTTCCGTTGGCAGGTGGTACATTAACTGGCGATCTAACAATATCTACAACTGCACCTTTAATAAAATTTGATGAGAGTGACCAAACTACAGATTATTATATAGTTGCCAATAACAATACTTTAACTTTAGCTAGAAATAATCTTAACACTCCAAACCATATACAGAAATGGAACGCAGATGGTCACGTTGACTTTTTAACCAACGTAGATTTTGCAAGCGGTATTGACGTAACGGGCGGTATTACAGCATCAAGCACAGGTAACGCATCTTTAGTATTAGATGCTGGTACAGGTAGTCAAGCTGGAGATCAAGTTAGTTTTATTGATTTTAAATTAGACGGTACAGTAAAAGGTAATATTGCTATCAATGAAGCAACTTCTGGAAATCCTTTAGAAATTAACTCTGCTGGCACAGGAGCAACAAAAATATTTCATGCCTCATCAGAAAAATTATCCACAACCTCAACAGGGCTAGATGTCACAGGAATATTAACAGTACAAGATGCTTCTGGTAGTGACCCTACTATGCAGATAAATCATTCTGATGCTGACGTAACAGGAGAATTTTTAAGAGTAGGAAGAACAGATCTTTCTACAATTAGATATCATTCTATAAAGGCAAAACATGGTGGTGCTGCTACAGCTAATTTAATATCTTTTAATTTACATAATGGAAGTACAACAACTTCA
>VTLG01006796.1_pt1 | contig 10636 bp, 16 predicted proteins | sample 4694571 | NCBI WGS metagenome assembly VTLG01 (sample SAMN12604809, study PRJNA352737) | marine metagenome | biome: ENVO:00000447; feature: ENVO:00000209|ENVO:00000569|ENVO:01000036; material: ENVO:00002151; isolation source: viral sequences binned using virsorter ... | reverse complement strand
ATGATGATAAATTTATGACAGAGAAAATCTTAGAAACTGCTGGTGTTGTTCAAGACTATATCAATGAATCTTACAATTTGTTCGCTAAACGATTTTTAAACATAGATGAACATAGATTTGATATTAAACAAGAGTGTATTGCTAAATCTGCATTTTGGGTTACAAAGAAAAGATATGGACAATGGATTATAAATGATGGTGGATTGACTTGTGATAGACTTGATGTTAAAGGATTGGATATTGTTCGTAGTTCATTTCCACCAGCGATGAGAGAGTTGATGACTGGTGTGTTGAAAGATATATTAGGTGATGTGGATAAAGATATTATTGATGAAAAAATATTGAAGTTCAAGAAAGAAATGAAAACATCAGATATACAAGATATTGCTCTTCCAACTGGAGTTAGAAAATTAACCAAGTTTAAAGATAAAACACCGAGAGATGCGGTATTCACAACTATGAGAAAAGGAACACCTGTACATGTGAAGGCTGCTTGGATATATAATGACTTACTGAAGTATTGGGGTTTAAATAACTTTGAGAAGATTAAGTCATCAGAAAAGATTAAATGGGTTTACTTAAAACCAAATACAATGAATGTAAAACAAATTGGTTTCAAAGGTTATGATGACCCATCAGAGATTATGGATTTCATTAAGGAAAACATAGATTACGATAAATTATTCACGAGAGCATTAGAAAAGAAAATCAGAATGTTTTATGAGGCATTGAAATGGGATATGCCTGTAGATAAAATAAACACATTAGAAAGATTTTTTTAAAATAATGCTTGACTTATATGGCAAAAAATTATTATATTATAAACAATAAATCTTAAAATAGGAGAATAAGATGCAAAAAAGTAAGTTAGATAAATTCATTTCCAAATATAATTTAGGTGGAAATGTTAATTCAGTAAAATGGAAATCAAATGGTGATTCCTTATCAACTTCATTTGTCACACCTGATAAATCTTTGTTAGGTAATGTAACAGTTGACAAATTTCAATTTGAAGATGCTGAACTTGGTGTATATCAAACAGATCAATTAAAAAGTTTGATTAATGTATTAGGTGATGATGTGTCATTAGACTTAACAAGGTTTGGTGATAAAGCTGTTTCACTTAAAGTTAAGAACGGGCCTGTGTCTGTTGATTATGTTTTAAGTGACTTATCAGTTATATCAGACCCACCACAAATGAAAAGATTACCAGAGTTTGGAACTAAAATTAAATTAGATTCAAACTTTATTTCAACATTTGTTAAAGGTAAAGGTGCCTTGAGTGATGTAGACACTTTTTCTGTTGTTAAAAATGGTGATGGATGTGATGTTGTAATCGGTTATTCATCAACAAATACAAATCGTGTAAATATACCAACAGAATGTGAAACATGTGATATTGATACACCAATAACATTCAATGCTAATCTTTTCAAAGAAGTATTAGTTGCTAATCGTGAATGTACATCAGCTGTATTAGAAGTTTCAACTGAAGGATTAGCTAGAGTAAATTTTAAAGTTGATGATTTTGATTCTACTTATTACATTGTTGCAATGCAGGATGTAGATTAATGTCACATTCTTTATGGGTAGAAAAGTATAGACCAAAAGACTTGTCAACTTATATTGGTAATGAACATCTTAAAAGTAAGGTGAGGATATATCTTGAAAGTGAAGATGTACCTCATCTTTTACTTTATGGTAAAGCTGGTACTGGTAAGACAACATTAGCAAAGATTATTACATCTAACATAGATTGTGATTATATGTATATCAATGCTTCTGATGAGAACAAAGTGGATGATGTTAGAAACAAAATCAAAACATTTGCCTCTTCTGTAGGTTTCAAATCTTTGAAAGTGATTATACTTGACGAGTGTGATTATCTTACACCAAATGCACAGGCTGCATTGAGAAATCTGATGGAAACATTTTCAAAACATTGTCGATTCATTCTTACTTGTAATTATGTAGAGAGAATCATAGACCCAATTCAATCAAGATGTCAATCATACAAAGTTGTTCCACCATCAAAGAAAGAGGTTGCACAACAAATGGTTCATATCTTAACAGAAGAGAATTGTACATTTGAACTTGATGATATAGCTCTGATTGTAAACGCAGGTTATCCTGATATTCGTAGAGTTATCAATTCAGCTCAAAGACAAGTTGTTGATGGCAAGTTAAAAATTGATACAAGTTCTGTGATACAAAATAATTATAAACTACAATTGTTAGAGATGTTATCGAGTGGTGTTAAACTAAATGATATAAGACAATTGATTGCAGATAATTCTATAAGTGATTATTCAGAAATATATAGACTGTTATATGATGAAGTGGATAATTATGGTAATGGAAAACAAGCTGAATGTATTATGAATATAGCAGAAGCACAATTCCAAGATGTAAATGTAGTTGACAAAGAGATAAACTTTATGTCATTAATAATAAGAATAATGAGGATATTAAAATGAGATTAAAACCAGTAAACGATAAAATCGTTGTAAAAGAAAACGAAAAAAATAAAGAAGAAAAAACAGCAGGTGGTATTATTTTACCAGACACTGTACAAGATGGAACATTGGTTGAGGGGGAAGTAGTTGCAATAGGTGAGGGTATGTACTCTGCTAGTGGAACACTTATTCCTGTTGTAGTTGATGTGGGAGATACAATTTTATATAACAAAAACGCTATGAAATCGGAATATAGTATTGATGGTGAGAGTTTTATTTTGATGAGTATAAATGAAGTAATGTCAATTGTGAGGGAAAAATAATGAGTAAAAAATTTAGAGTAGAACATAATGCTTGGGATAAACCAACAATAACAGTAACATTACATAATCCACCATATGAAGATGAAAACATTCTACATAAAACAGGCTGGAAAGTCAAAGATGTTACAATAACAGAAGTAAAACAATATCGTGAGGAAGAATAAAATGATGATACCGAATCAAAAAGGTCAAATGGAAGAACAAATTGACTTTAGTAAAACAACAGAAATCTGTTGTGAAAATTGTGGTGGACAGACATTTAAACAGACATTACTGATGAGAAAGATGTCAGCATTAGTTGCACCAAACGGACAAGAAACCATAATACCAATGGCAGTATTTGCTTGTGAAAAATGTGGACATGTAAACAAAGAGTTTGCAGATGTAGCTGGGATTCAGTAGAATGCCTTTCTATACCTTTAAATGTCCATCTTGTAAAAAAGAAAAAGAAGTTTTACAAAATATGAATGATGGTGTGCCAATTTGTGATGGTGTAGAGATGAAGAGAGTATTTAAATCAACAGGTAAACCACAATTTAAAGGTAGTGGTTTTTATGAAACAGATTATAAGGATAAATCTAAATGACAATATTTGATTGGGTTAACCAGATACTGGTTCACAAAAAACATTGGAATGAATTTACAGAAGACGAACAAAAGAAATTCAGCCCATTCATAATCAATCGTTGGTTGTCAATGGATAACGAGTTTATAGAAGTTGTAAATGTATTTCAGAAATATGCTATAGGAACTCTTGAACCACGAGAGGTTTATAAGTGGTATTGTGATGTACTTCCAAGAGGTAAAAGATTTAACAAATATATTAAGGGTAAAAAAGAAAAGAAATATGACTCTGAATTAATTGATATAATCAGTAGTCATTTTAAATGTAGTAAATTAGAAACAAAACAATGTATTGAATTAATTGATAAAGAAGAATTAAAACAAATTTTAGAAATGTATGGGAAAGATAAAAAAACAATAAAGAGGTTATGTAGATGAATACAATAAGAGAACGAGAGCTCGATGCTACAGGAAATGTAATAGAAGAATCAAAAAACCTTCAATATAAAAGAGGTGATTTGTATAAAAAAGAAACACACGAGGCAATAAATTACATAGAAAAACACTATCCTGAAACTGCAAAAGAGTTTCAAAAATTACAATTTGAACAATGGTTATTATTTTGTAAAAAACAAATGGATTATGGTCCAAGTAATATTGCAATGGGATCATCATTAAAAACAGATGATGAAAAACGATTAAGTTTAGTTGGATTGATAGTTAGAGTAAATGATAAGGTTCAAAGACTTTTAAATCTTATGGTTAAGAATAACAGAAAAGCACAAAATGAACCAACTGTAGATGCATTTAAAGATTTAGCATGTTATGGTATAATTGCACAGATAGTACAGAATGGTAAATGGGGAAAATAAATCCAAATAAGATAACAATCCGAGAAATCTCAAAAAAAATAGCTAAAGATATGATTGTAAAAAATCACTACAGTCACAAGTGGACAAGTTGTAGATATGCTTTAGGTATCTTTTATGAAACAGATAACGAACACACATTTTTTGACGAGAAAGATGAGAAGTTAGCTGGTGTAGCTATCTATGGTTATCCTGTTGGTAGGAGTGCTCCTAAATCTATTTCACCTGAGTTAAAGGAAGAAGAAGTGCTGGAGTTAACAAGGTTATTTATCTTTGATGATTATGGGAAGAATACAGAGAGTGTGGTTTTATCAAAAACATTCAATTGGTTAAAGGAAAACGCTAGTGAGATAAAAGTATTGGTAAGTTATTCAGATCCAGAACAAGGACACTTGGGTATTATTTATCAAGCAACGAATTGGATATATCAAGGTAATAGTATTAGGTTAATGCCTAATTACGCTATACGACTTACAGAAGATGGTAAGTGGATGCACTCACGAAATGTTACAACGAAGTTTGGTTCACATAATTTAGAAAAATTAAAAAAGAAAATAGGACATACATTTTGGAGAAAAGAAGAACCTGAAAAACACAGATACTTATATTTGTTATGTGGTAAAAAGGATAAGAAGATGATAATGAATACATTAATACATAAAGCACAACCTTATCCAAAAGATGCTTATCAATTCTATCCAGAGATACAAAAGATTGAAGTAGAATCAAAGGAAAAATTTTATGAGTAAAGGTTGGATACTATGTAAACCAAGATTTCAAAATTCTTATGAAACCAATCGATTGGTTGAAGAATTTAAAAATCAAGGTATTGGAGTTGAAGTTATAGACCCAAGTGAAATAGATATTTTTGTTAATAAAGAAAATAGACAATCTGTATTGGTTAATGGGGAATCATTACCATTACCTAAATTTGTATTTCCAAGAACGGGTAGTGGAACAACATATCATATCAAAGCAGTTATTCGTCACTTTGAAAGAATGGGTGTAGTTGTTGTAAATGGTAGTGATTCTATAGATAATGTAAAAGATAAATTATACACACACCAAATCCTTGCCCAATCAAATTTGGATATACCAAAAACAATGTTATTAAAACATCCAATTGATGTGAATTTCGTACAGAAACATTTAGGATTTCCTGTTATTGTTAAAACTATTAGTGGTAGTTATGGTAGAGGTGTATTTATCGCTGATGGTAAGAAACAATTAAAACAATTAATTACAATGGCTGAACTCACAAAGAAATCATATGATATCATTATCCAAGAATTTATTAAAGATACTTGGGGTAAAGATTTACGAGTGTTTGTGGTTAATAATAAAGTAGTGGGTTGTATGATGAGACAAGCCAAAGATGATGATTTTAGAGCCAATATTACTCGTGGTGGAGAAGGTATCCCATATGAGGTAAATAAACAAATTGAATGGTTATCATCGGAATCATCAAAGGCATTGGATTTAGATATAGCTGGTGTTGACTTACTATTTGACAATGGTGGTTATAAAATCTGTGAAGTAAATAGTAATCCTGGTTTTGAAGGAATGGAAGTATTTACAAAGAAAAATATAGCACACGAAATAGTATCATTTATAAAATTAAAATTAGGATTAAATAATGAATAAAAAGCTTGTTTATTTGCAAGAAAGGTTGTATATTTAAGTATGGGTAGAATATCATATAGTCAATTATCAATGTTTAGTGAATGTCCATTAAGGTGGAAACTGAATTATATAGACGATGTATCTGTAAGAGAACCAAGTATACATTTATTATTTGGAACTGCTATGCACGAAGTTATACAAACTTGGTTAGAAGTTATGTATCACGATAGTGTGAAGAATGCAAATAAATTAAATCTTGAACAAAGACTACACGACAAAATGATGGAACAATTTCAAAAAGATAAAGAGGCTTATGGTAAAAATCCATGTACATTAGAAGAGTTAAGGGAGTTTTTTCAAGATGGTGTAGATATATTAGATTTCGTTAAGAAGAGAAGAGGGGATTATTTCAGTAAAAGGGGATATAAATTAATAGGTTGTGAAGTTCCAATTGAAGTTGATATGAAAAAGAATATCAAAATGATTGGTTACTTGGATATAGTAATATTAGATGAAATGACAAATACACTAAAAATCTATGATATTAAAACATCTACTCGTGGTTGGAACAAGTGGATGAAGAAAGATGAGAATAAAACACAACAATTATTGTTATACAAACAATTCTATTCTAAACAATACAATCATCCAATAGATAAAATAGAAGTGGAATACTTCATAGTGAAAAGAAAACTATGGGAAGAAGCGATGTTTCCACAAAAGAGAGTCCAAAAGTTTTCACCTGCTAGTGGTACTGTGAGTATGAATAAGGTTGCTAAGAGATTAGATACATTTATAGACTTAGCATTTGATGACGAAGGTAATAAAATATCAGAAAACATAGTTGCAACACCAAGTAAAAAAGCTTGTAGGTGGTGTGAATTTAAAGGAACTGAATATTGTAATCAGGGAATAAAATGAAAATTAAATTAGACGAAACCGATAGTACGGTGATAAAATCAAATGAAACATATGATGTTATAGACAATACTAATTTAGACAAACTCATAGTATCTAAAACTGTATTACATCCAGGTAAAGAAACTAGTGGCCACAATCACAGTGGACAAGAAGAAGTTTATATTTTTATGAGAGGAACAGGTAAAATGATTGTAGGTACTAAAACATATAATGTTAAAGCTGGTGATACAATTTTAATACCAGATGGTGATTTTCATAAAGTTTGGAATTTGGGTGAATATGACAAAGACTTTAAATATCCAGTTGGTGATTTAGAATTTATTTGTGTATTCGATGGGGGAAGAAATCATTAATGAAAATAGCAGTTGTAGGTAGTAGAAGATACGAAAATAAAAGAAAGATTAAAGAGTTTATATTTAAACTTAAAGAGGAGTATGGTACAGATACTATTATAGTAAGTGGTGGTGCTAAACAAGGTGCTGATAGATATGCTAAGAAATATACATTAGAATTAGGATTACAATACGAAGAGTATCCACCATTTCACGAAGTTCATAATTTATATTGTACAATGCCCGAATCGAGATATGACAAACCATTTAGTATGAAAAACTTTTTTGCTAGAAATAAAATAATAGCTGGTACAAGTGATATAATAGTTGCATTCATTCCAGAAGGAGTAGAAGCTAGAGGAACGATGAATGTTTTGGAATATGCTCAAAAGTTTGATAAAAAAAGAATAATAATTTCATAGTTTTTTTTATTTATATATATTTATATATGAATATACGATGGAGATAATTATGAAAAATACAAAACTAACATCGGTTAAAATATTAGAGAATTTATACGAAAGATTCAAACTGAACACTGTCAACACGAAGATGACATTACAAAAATTAACAAATCGTTCAGTAGATAGATTTTTAACAGATGAAAAATACAGAGAAGAAATTGAAACTTACGATAATCTAACGGTTAGCGGAAGCAACTTTTAAATAGGAGAAATAGGTTATGAAAGAGGTTAAACTCCCGAATTTACAAAAAATAAATTCAAATAAATCCAAGAAAAAAAAGATTTTACTTTTATCAGATGACTTGAGAATGCATTCTGGTATAGCAACACAATCAAAAGAATTTGTGATGGGAACAATACATAAATATGATTGGGTTCAGATTGGTGGAGCTGTCAAACATCCAGAAGAGGGTAAAATAATTGATATGAGTCAGGCTACTCACAATGAACTTGGTGTAAAAGATGGATATTTAAAAATATATCCTGTTTCTGGTTATGGTAATCCCAATATATTAAGAGAAATATTAAAAATAGAAAAACCAGATGCGATTATGCACTTTACAGATCCAAGATTTTGGATTTGGTTATACAATATGGAACATGAATTAAGACAAGACATTCCTATTATGTATTATAACATTTGGGATGATATTCCAGACCCACTATATAATACCAACTTTTATAGAAGTTCTGATTTACTAATGTCAATATCAAAACAAACTTATGGTATCAATAAAAGAATACTTTCTAAGTTTGGTTATGAAGATTGGCAAACTCAATATGTTCCACATGGAATTACTGATAGAAGAATATTTAAGATAAAAGATAAAGGTGATACAAAATTCAGAGAGTTTGAACAAAAAATGGGTTTAGATAAATATAAATTTAAAATACTTTATCTAAACAGAAACATCAGAAGAAAATCACCTGGTGATGTAGCACTTGCATATAAACATATGATGGATAAACTTACACCTGAACAAAGAAAAGAATGTGTGTTTGTATGGCACGCGACAGTTAGTGATGAAAATGGAACTGATATGAGAGCTGTATGTGAAACACTTCTTCCTGAATATCCAGTGATATTTACACATGATAATCACCCGAATGGGTCTTTTAATGATGAAGAGATGAATTATATATTTAATTCTTGTGATGTTTATATTAATATGGCTTCCAATGAAGGGTTTGGATTAGGTAGTTGTGAAATGTTACATACTGGTGGTTGTATCGTAGTTAATGTTACGGGTGGATTACAAGACCAATGTGGATTTAAAAAAGATGGTAAATATTTAACTGCTGAAGATTATGTTGAATTACAATCTAATCATAAAGGTACATATAAAGAACATGGAGAATGGGTTAAACCTGTATTTCCAAGTAACAGAAGTTTACAAGGTTCACCATTAACACCATATATCTTTGATGATAGATGTCAGTATGAAGACGCTGGTGAAGCACTTTTAGAATGGTATAATGTAGGGCCTGAAGAAAGAGAAAGATGTGGTGAATTAGGAAGACAATGGGTTCAAGGTGATGATGCTAAGATGACTTCAAAACATCTTTCAGATTCATTCGTAAAAAATATAGATATGACATTTGAAAATTGGAAACCAAGAGAAAAATATACATTGGAGGTTATTTAATGAAAAAATTAATGTTAATATGTGCACCCGTATCATCAAGAAGTGGATATGGAGATCACGCAAGAGATTTAGTTAGATCTTTTATAAATCATAATAAATATGAAATAAAAATACAAGATGTGCCTTGGGGTGATTGTCCAAGAAATGCTCTAAATCAGAATAACCCTAATGACAGCATGATTGTAGACCGTATTCTGATAGAACCAAAAATGGATAGACAACCTGATATATATGTTGATATAAGAATCCCAAATGAGTTTCAAACTTGGGGTAAAGTAAACATAGGAATTACAGCTGGTATTGAAACAACAGCAGTTTCAAACGCTTGGATAGAAGGTTGCAACCGTATGGATTTAATTATAGTTCCATCAGAACATTCAAAAGAGGGATTTGCAAGAGCATTATATGAAAAAATGCAACAAATGCCAGATGGACAACAACAAAAAGTTGGTGAGTTAAAATTAGAAAAACCAATAGAAGTGGTTTTTGAAGGAACTGATGAAAGTATCTATAAACCAATTGATAACTCAAGTTTGGATTTAGTTGATGACATAAAAGAAAATTTTGCATTTTTACATGTTGGTATGTGGGGTAAGGGTAGAATTGGTGAAGACAGAAAAGATATAGGTAAAATGATAAAATTATTCTATGAAGCATTTGCTAATAAAAAAGAACAACCAGCATTAATATTAAAAACAAATGGTGCTACATTTTCTATAATGGATAGAGAAGAGTGTTTAGAGAAAATAAGACAGGTAAAAAATATGTTCCCATCTGATTGGGAATTACCAAATGTTTATTTATTACACGGATATCTATCAGAAAAAGAAATGAATAAGTTATATAATCACCCAAAAGTGAAATCAATGATTTCTTTTACTCATGGTGAGGGTTATGGAAGACCATTACAAGAAGCTACAATGGTTGGATTACCTGTTATAGCACCAGCTTGGAGTGGACAAGTAGACTTTTTATCAAGGACAGATTCTTTGTTATTGGGTGGAACACTCGTAAATGTTCCTAAGTCTCAACATTGGAAGGATATAATAATTTCTGAATCACAATGGTTTAACATAAATGAAACACAGGCATATAAAGCTATGAATTACACTTTTGAAAATTATGATGATGTAAAAGAAAAAGCTCTTAATCTTATGAAAATCAATAGAGATAAATTCACATTAGATAAAATGACAAAAAAACTTGATGAAGTTACAACACCAATTGTGGATAAAGTTCCTAGTCAAGTTGGATTACAACTACCAAAATTAAAAAAAGTAGGTAATTCAGAACCACCAAAAATTAAATTACCAAAATTAAAAAAAGTAACAAGTGAGGCTACTGTATGAAAGACTTAATAAGTAATTGTTTTCTTTGTGGAGAACGCTCTCTTCATGTAGCTGGAACAGAAGAAGCACAAGTTATGCAGTGTATTAAT
>VTLG01015519.1_pt1 | contig 10637 bp, 13 predicted proteins | sample 4694571 | NCBI WGS metagenome assembly VTLG01 (sample SAMN12604809, study PRJNA352737) | marine metagenome | biome: ENVO:00000447; feature: ENVO:00000209|ENVO:00000569|ENVO:01000036; material: ENVO:00002151; isolation source: viral sequences binned using virsorter ... | reverse complement strand
CTTCAATATTGTCATCTAAGAATAATTATGCTAATTTAAAGATAACTTTTGAAGGAACGGACCCTCCAGAAGGATTGGTTCGCTTAAACAACAACTTAATTAAACAAATACCATAAAATGGCTAATTTAAACTTAAATGGCAATATTTCTCAGAATGAAAAGATTCTGGAGATGGCTTTTAAAGATTTAATCGTATTTGGTAAATTGTTTTCACCTCAAGACTTTTTAGCCTCAGCTACACCAGATTTCCATGTAAACGTAGGAAAATTACTCTTAGATAGAAAGATTCAACAATTGGCTCTTGTATTGCCTCGTGACCACGCAAAGTCGACCTTGGCGGCCTGTGCTGTTTTACATAGGTTTTTATTTGCGACAAAAGATAGCCCAGAATTTATCGCTTGGGTTGGCGAGGCACAAGACCAAGCTATTGATAATCTTAATTGGATATCCACTCATATATACGAGAATCCTGCAATACATTACTATTTCGGTGACTTGCAAGGAGATAAATGGACAAAGAACGAAATTGTATTGAAGAATAATTGTAGGATGATTGCTAAAGGAGCATCACAGCGACTTCGTGGTAAAAAGCAATTATCTACAAGATATACTGGAATTGTGCTTGATGACTTCGAATCTGAGTTAAATACTAAAACTCCAGAGTCTAGGTTACAAATAAAGAATTGGGTAACAGCTGCTGTATATCCAGCGATTGATTTTGATAAGGGTGGTTTCTTGTGGTGTAATGGAACAATTGTTCATTATGATTCATTTTTAAACGGTCTCGTTAAAAACTATCAAGCTGCTCAAAAAACAGGAGAAGAGTATTCTTGGAGTCTTGAAACACATAAAGCAATTAAAGATGATGGTACTCCATTATGGCCTTCACGTTGGCCACTTAAAAAAATAGAGGAAAGAAAACAATTTTATATAGATTCTGGTACTCCTGCTAAATTCTATCAGGAATACATGAATCAAGCTAAATCTCCTGAAGATGAGATATTTAATGAAAATGATATTACTAAAGGATATTATTCTGGAAATATAAAATTTAACGAAGAAGTAAATTCATGGTATATAACATTTGAAGATGGGAGTAAAGAGTATGTCAATATTTACATGGGGGTTGACCCTGCTTCAACGCTTGGTGTTAGGAACGACTATAGCGTTATTATGGTTATTGGTGTTACTTCAGAATATGATTATTACATTATTGAATATTGGAGAAAGCGAGTATTGCCAATGGAGTGTGCAGACCAGATATTTAAAATCGCAGAACGATATAGACCAATTAAAAGAATAAATATAGAAACAATATCATATCAGGAAATGCTAAGAGATTATGTATCTAAGCGTAGTAAAAAGGAAGGAAAGTTTCTTCCAGGCATAGAGCAAGGAATTAAAGGATATGGTAATCAAAAGAAGAAAGATAGGTTATTTGAAGGACTGCAACCTATATTTAAAGCAGGCGCAGTACACTTAAAAAAAGATATGCATGAATTTATAGGAGAACTGCTTGATTTCCCTAAAGGTTCTCATGATGATACGATTGATGCATTCTGGCTTTCAACTCAATATGCTAAGGGAAATAAGAAGGCTGGGTCTGTTAAAAAGGTTAAAAAAGGAGATTCATGGGAGAAACCAAAAAAGAAGTACAATTGGATGTCAGGTGCACGGACTTGATTTTGTTAGTAAATTATACTTATATTATCTGCTATGATTAAGGCTGATAAAAACGTAGAACACATAAAAGAATTATGGAGACGTTGGTCTGATGCTAGAAAAGACTGGGAAAATGATGCAAGAGATGATGTTGACTTTTATTTAGGTAATCATTTCAGTGAAGCTGAAAGAGATGAATTAGAGTCAAGAAATCAGTCAAGCGTACCTTTAGATAGACTATATTCTGCTATTGAACAGTTTAAAGCTATCATCACATCAAAACCTCCAAAATTTTCTGCTATTCCAAGAGAAGACTCTGATAGTAAACTTGCAAATGTATGGAAAACAATACTTGGATATATTTGGGATATATCAGATGGTAATGAAATATTTAAACAGGTTATACACGATTATACTGTAACTGGTCTTGGTTATTTTTATGCTTATGTAGATAGAGAAGCTGATTATGGTAGAGGTGAAGTTAAGTTTACTTATATAGACCCATTTAGAGTTGTAATTGACCCAAATGCTAGAAATAGATGGTTTGATGATGCGACAGGTATGATGCTTTCTACTATATTTACAAAGTTCCAATTATTGGATTTATATCCTCAATTATCAGAAGTTAATGAAAAAAATGGTAAAATGCTTATTGATGAAATAGAAGGATATAGAGAAGATGAAACATATCCAAGTCCTAGAAATGCTAGAACAAAAGGGTCTTATACTCCAGATGTTGTTAAAGATTATGACCATGGAGAGGGTTCTCAAAAATATCAATTAATAGAATATTTCTCAAAAATCAAAGTTCCATACTATAGAATAGCAAATCTTCAATCAGGAGATGAAAGAATACTTGATAAAGCTAATATGGATAAAATGATGGAAAATGATGAGTTTAAAGATTTAGCTAATCAAGGTCTTGTTGATATTGTTGAAGTTCAGCAAACAAGAATTAAACTTACATGTGCTTTAGGTCAAATAATTTTATATGAATATATTTTAAATACAGATAAATATCCTATTGTTCCTGTTCCAAATATATGGACTAATACTCCATATCCTATGAGTGATGTAAGAAAGAATAAAGATTTTCAAAGATATTTAAATAAAGTAATGTCATTAATAACTTCTCATGCTCAAGCATCATCAGGGCTTAAATTGTTATTACCACAAGGAAGTGTTGATGATATTGAAGAATTAGAAAGAGATTGGGCAAATCCTAATGCTACAATTGAATATGACCCATCTTTTGGAGAACCTCATTTCCCTTCTCCTCAACCATTATCAAATTCTGTAATGTCCTTACCCCAGATGATTGAGCATTATATTGATTTGAATATGGGTATATTTGAAATGCAGCAAGGGAATGCTGATGCGGCACCTAAAACTTCTTCTGCTACAATGATGATGGAAGATTTTGGTCAACGTAGAAGTAAATCAAAATTAAGAGATGTTGAAGGAAGTTTAAAAAGATTAGGTAAGGTTATATATAATTTAGCAAAAGAACATTATACTTATCAAAAAACATTTAGAGTTGTTCAACCAAATAATGATATGTCAGAATATATGGTAAATTTTTATGATGATAAATCTAGTGCAATTGGAGAAATGTTTAATGATTTAACTATAGGCCAATATGACGTTGGTGTTGTAGGTAATTCGACTATGCCTTCAAATAGATGGGGTGAATGGTCTATTTATATGGAAGCATATCAATCTGGTCTTATTGACCAAACAGAAGCATTAATGAAAACAGATATATTTGACAAAGAAGGTGTTCTTAAAAGAATGGATATGATTCAGAGATTACAAGGACAATTACAAGGTGCTCAAGAACAAATTAAAAAATTATCAGGCGACCTTCAAACAGCTCAACGTGAATCTGTTTCATCACGTCAAAGAACAGAAGTTGAGAAATTTAAAGGTAAGCTTAAAGAACATGAATTAGATTCTAAAACTGCGAGTAAGTCGCAGGTAGATAAACTAACAAACGCAGTTAAACTCGAAGTCGAGAAATCACGTTTACGTGGTCAGTCTCAAGCAGACAAAGAGAAATTGCAAGCCAAAGGAGGCAAATAATGGATAACGCATTAAACAATGAAAATCTTGAAACTCAAGGTCAAATCACTGATAATGTAGGGCAAGATGAAAATCAAACACAGAAGGAAGAAGCTCCTCTAAATTGGGAAGAACAAGCAAAGTATTTCCAATCAGAGAAAGATAAACTTCAATCTGAAAATCATAAACTAAAAGAATATGAAAATTTAGGTAAAATGTTGGAATCACGACCTGATATAGTTTCTACTATAAGTGGAATGGTTCAGGGTGGTCAAACAACACAACCTGAAAAAATTTCTTTAGAAAAGGATGAGTTCGACCCATGGGAAGCCTATAATGACCCAGCATCTAAATCGTATAAGTTTCGACAACAAGAGTTACAAGACTCTATTAGTCAAGCTGTTGATACTCAAATGCAGGGAGTTCAAAAACAAGTTGGCATGAGCGAACTTAAAGGAGAACTTTCTAAAAGAGGATTAAATGACCAAGAGGTAGATTCGTTTATGTCTTTTGCAAATAAAAATCCTTCTGAATATGGTATTGACGGTGCAATTAATATGTGGCGCTCTGTATCTCAAGAACAACCAGCTCAAGATAATGTACAAAATCCACTTGATGCAATTCGTAATAATCAAAACACGCCTCAACAGGCAGGTGTTTTAACTGGTGAACAACCAATTAGACAAGACGAAAAAGATGAAATGTGGAAATCAATTATGAAAGCTGGAAGTCGAGCTAGCGTATTGTAAATAATAAATGTAAACTAAGGAGAATAAATAATGGCAACATATAGCGGTGGTAGTTTATCGGCTAATGGAACTAGAACTCCTGGTGCATCGAATACCGATTTTCACACAAGACGGCTGTTTGATTTCAGTGATAGAATTGCTGAACTTGCTCCAGAGGAGTCCCCATTTTTCGTATATCTATCAAAAGTAGGCAAAGTGCCAACTTCAGATTCTCAGTTTCGATTCCTAGAAGATAGAACTAAAGTATCAATTACTGATAGAAGTTTTCTTTCAACTGGTGGCTTTACAGCTGCTGCAGTTGGAAGTACAACAAGTACATCATTTGATACTGAAGGCGGTGCTTCCGTTGACTGGCTTGTTCCAGGCATGGTAGTAACTTGCGGTACAGTAGATACATCAACAGCACAACCAGAATGGTGTGTTGTTCGTATTGAATCTGTTGTAGACGCAGGTTCTTCAAGTACTTGCACAGTAAGAACTATCGCAAAAGCATCTGCTGCGGCTTTAACAGTCCCAGATGATGCTAAATGTACAGTAGTCGGAACTTCATTTGAAGAAGGTTCAGGTGCTCCAGATGTTTGGTCTCAAAAGTTAGACCATGATTATGGATATACTCAAATATTCAAAACAGCAGCAGAGATGACTAATACTTCTCGTGCAACTGTTTATCGTGGCTATGCTGATGAATGGCAAAGAATCTGGAACCTAAAGTTAAGAGAACATAAAGTTGATATTGAAAGAGCAATGCTTTTTGGTATGAGAGGTTCTACAAATAACATCAATTATACTGATGGTGTTGTAGGTCATATTATAGCAAATTCACAAGCTCAACTCGCAGATGAAGCTCAAGTATCTTATACTGAGGATAAAGGTTATTTAAAAACAATCACAGCAGCAAATTGGTCTTATGATTCATTGTTAAGTGATTTTGAAGTAATCTTTGACCCAGCAAGAGGTGGTACTCAAAGTAAACTTGCTTTAGCAAGTCTACCTGTAATATCCCACTTTAATAAGTTAGGTGGTTTCATGGATTCATCTTTAAAAGGTGCAACTGATGCAGGTTCTTTATCTTATAACTGGCAAAGAAGTACAGGAAGTTTTGGTCATCAAATAATGAAGATTGAAACTATTCATGGTGATTTAACAATGGTTAAAGAACCTCTGTTTAGAGGAAATGCAGCTGGCTTTTTAGCAATGGTTGATTTAGACCATGTATCATACAGACCTCTTGTAGGTAATGGTGTTAATAGAGACACTTCAATTACAACTAACGTGCAACAAGCAGATGAAGATTTAAGAAAAGATATGATATTGACCGAAGCTGGTCTTGAAGTATCTCTTCCTGAAACTCATGCCTTGATTCACTTACAAGGAGTTTAATTATGAGAAGTGATATATTAAATCAAAACAGCCAACAAACTGGTAACTGGAAACAAAAAACTTTACTTATAGGAGCTGATATCACATTGACTGAAGCTGATAGTGGTAAAGTGATTTATGTTGAAGCCTCAGCTGGAACTGTGGCAATAACTCTTCCAACAGGTTCAGCAATTGAAGATGGAATTTATTATAAATTCTGGGTTAATGAAAATACCCCTTCTAATGCTATTACTGTAGCTGCAGGAAGTGCTATTGTTTTTGGTAAAATCAACGAAACTGAAGTTGATACTTCAGACGATGGTCCTGGTTCAAGTGCTGACGGTGCAACAGGTGTTTCAAATGTAATTTGGGGAACATCTGCATTAAAAGGTGATTATTTAGAATTTTCAGCTTTTGGTGGACATTGGTACTTAAATGGTCAGTCTGGTAAAGATGGAGCTGTTACTACATCATAATCTTAATTCATAAGGATTAATAGTTTTATAGAACTATGGAGGTTGTCGTATAAAGGACAGCCTCCGAATCTATATCGATAATTTTAATTTTAAACAATAGGAGAAAGAAATGGGAATGTACCCAGGAGGAAATATAATAAGAATAGAACCAACTCTTAGTACGGACGCATATGCTGCAAATGATGTAATGTGGGATGCTACAGAAATACCAAATGCAGTTTCAAGTCGTGGGGGTGTATCAAAATTACTAAGTGTATCTGTTCTTATTGATAATCCCAATGATACAGATATAGACTTGGTTTTTATGCAAGTTCAAACAAATCTTGGTACTATTAATGATGTTGCAGGTTCTGGTAGTTTATGGACTGATGCTTTAGCTAAAGCTGCCAAGGTTATAGGTACTGTTCAGCTTAATATGAATAATGGAGATACCAATCTAGTTAATAATAAAGTTGTAACATATACAGGAACAGCAGAAGCTGTATTCGACCAGCTACCTATGCTTTTACAAGCAGAAGGTGGTTCAACTAGTATATATGTTGCTGGGATGAATAGAGCTGGAACTCAAACATTTGGAGCAGATGATATACAATTAATATTACATGTAGAATATTTAGGTTAATGTCTAAGAAAAAGAAATATGTAAAAGGTGGTAAGCTTAATGGACCATCTCATGATAAAGGTGGTATTCCAATTGAAGTTGAAGGTGGAGAGTATATAATCAAGAAATCATCCGTCAATAAAGACACTCAGGCTCATTTGGAATATATAAATACACATGGTAAATTACCATCGAGCATTGACGCAAGAAAAAGGAGAAAGAAATAATGCCAACAGTAAAAGATAAAATAACAGGAGCGGTTATATCAAGACAGCCTTATAATGATAAAGGTGCTAGAAATGCATCAACAATCGCAGAATCTAATCCAAGTTGGGAAGTAACTCATGAAGATATTCCATCTTCTGATGCTAGAGAAAGAAGTAAATATCAATATGGTGGTAATATACCATCTATGACTAGTATGAGAGAAGCTAGAGAATATGGAGAAGATATGGGAGGACAAAAAGCTACAAGAATGTTGGAACAAGGCTTAATGGAAGAGGATGTTAAAAGTCCTATGAGATGGGAATCTTATGCAGAAAAAGAAGCCAATAAAAGAGCAGATAGATATCAAGATAAAAATAGAAGTATGGCTGAAAAACTTGGAGTTAGAAACTATAAAAAAGGTGGAAAGACTAAAAAATAATGGCAAAAGATAGTTATCCAAAAAAAGATGCTAGAGAAAGAAGTAAATATCAATCAGGAGGAGAAGTACAGAATTATTGGTCTCCTGAAGCTATTCAAGCAAGGGTTAATGCATTTCAGAGAGTAACTCAAGAATCTTTATCTAAATATAAAAAAGAAACCTCAAGTCCTAAAAGAGATGCAAAAGGAAGAACTCCATTTCAAGCAGCATTTAGAAAAGCAAGAAGTGAAGATAAAAAAGAATTTACATTTAATAATAAAAGATATAATACTAAGTTAAAATAATGAGAATTTATTATTGTCAATGTGGAATAAGAACAGAAGTTCCTGCTAATGAAATAAAACAATGTAATTGTGGAAAAGTTTTTGGAACAACAGGAAATATTTCTGACCATATTAATATGAGAAAAACATGGAGCGCAACAACAGCAGTAGAATTTAGTCAAACAACAATGGATGAAGATATTAAACAAAGGAATAGAAGATAATGGCTTGGGATTTTGGTGCACAGATACACGCTTTAACAGGATTTGATGCAGACTCTACTTCTGCAAGTGAAACTGGCGATACTTATGCTGTTTTAGCTACACAGTGGTTAACAGATGCAGCAAAAGAAGTTATTAATGTTCTTCCTGAACGATTGTTATCTCAATGTATGACGACAACAACATTAAATTCATCTAATTTATATAAAAAAGTAGATATGGATACACTGGGAAGTTATTATGAAGTTCTTAGAAGTGATGGAACAAGAGATAAACTTTGTAGAAAAATACCAGGAATGCATAAAGGTAGCGCTGATGATGCTACAAATTTAATATATTATGGAACTTCAACTGACCCTGTATATTGGATATTTAATAATACTTTAGAAATATTCCCTATTCCTACAGATTCTCAGGTTGGAACTATTCATCATGTTGCTCATCCTTCTGTTAGCTATGATGATTCTTCTATATCAAGGTTTCCAAATGAAGCAGAACAATTGGTGGTTTTAAGAGCAGCAGTTACAGCTTCTGAGTTTCAATTAGCTATTGATGAAGATGTTGAACTTCATTCTCCTATTATAGGAAATTTAAGACAGCAATATCAAATTGAGCTTCAAATGCTTACAAATAAAGCTGTAGCAGCGCCTAAGCAAGGAGAAGAATAATGACAGTAAAAAATATAATAGACCAAATTGAACATATTTTTGGAAGACAGCCAGAACAGCAAATGTTACAATTAATTAATGATGCTCTTACAGATATGAGTGGAGAAATACAACATTATACAAGAGTATCAAAAACAGATTTAGTTTCATATCAAAGATGGTATGAGTTAGATAATAAAATGATAGATATTATAAAAGTAGAAATTAAAGATACAAATGATAGGTATGTTAAGATTCCAAAATTAGCAGACCCTCAAAATATATTAAGAGATGATACTGATGAATCTGGGAGTTCATTAACTTAGGAGAATTATGGCAACGAATAAAAGAACATATCCAAATAGTTATTTCGCATGGTATAATGATGATGATAGATTAGCAATATTATCACAAGATACAACAAATACATCAGGGGAAAGAACTCAAGAGAAATATGATACATTTCAAGGGGATACTGTTTCAAATGGAATCCGTTTAACTTATCATGCAAAATATGAAGAAGCAACAGCAGTAACAGAAGATTTGAAATCTGATTTAGGAGTTGATTCAGGTTTACATAAATACATATTAGATTATATTAAATGTAGAATACATGAAGATTCAGGTAATTTACAACAAGCTATGTATCATATGGATATGTATAAAAAAGGAATTAAAAGATGGCCACATAGAAAATCAGGTGTAAGATTTCTATCAGTGCCAAAGTTATAAGGAGTAATTAATGGCAACAAATTGGGTTGACGAAGTATTATCAGGAGCAACAAGTACAGCAAGTAAAACTTTAAGTTTAGCTACAGGGAATATTTTATCTGTAGCAAATTCAAGTTCAGAGAGTATATTTACAGTAACATCAGATACAACAAACGGTGGCTATACATCAATATTAGGTATTGAAGGACAAGAAGCTGTATTATTTTTAGGTGCAGATAATGCTGATGATGCTGGAGATGCGTGGGAAGTTCATTCTGATACTTCAGGTAATTTTAAAATAGGTAATAGAACAAGCGGTACAGGTTCTCCTACAAGAGGAAATACTTTCACAAATGCTTTATCAATTGATTCAAGTCGTAATGCAACAATAGCAGGTGATTTAACTGTAACTGGAGGAAGAATTACTTTTGCGAATGGTGCAATTGCACATAATGAAACATCAAATATATTACAGTTTTCAGGAGAAAACTTTTACGAATTTGTTGCAACTTCAGGAGGTCAATGTAAAATAAATCTTCATGCAGATGCAGCAGAAGATAATGCAGATAAAGTTCAATTAAGAGTTGCAGATGGAGGTACAACAAGTTTTAGAAGTTATGTTGGAGGTTCTTCATATGCATCTACTATTGAATGGGATACAAGTGGTAATTTTACTACAGCAGGATATATAGATATTACAGATGCTACAGATTCTTCTGATGATTCTGGAGATACAGGAGCGCTTAGATGTGAAGGTGGAGCAAGTATTGCAAAGAAATTATATGTAGGAACAGATTTAGATGTTGATGGTACAGCAAATTTAGATGCAGTTGATATTGATGGAGCTGTACAAATAGACAATACTGTCACAGTAGGAGCTAGTGATACAGGATATGATGTTAAGTTTTTTGGTGATACAGCTTCAAATTATATGTTATGGGATACAAGTGATGATTTACTTCAAATAACTACAACTCATAATTCTACTGCTTTAAGAGTTCAAAGTGATGCAACTAGAAGTACTGCGGATGCTCCAGATATAGTGATATATAAAAATTCAAATTCTGCTACAAATGATTATCTTGGGTCTGTAAAATTTAATAGTAAAGATGATGGTGGAGGTGTGCATACATTTGCAGAAATAGATACTTTTGCTATTGATTCTACAGCTGGAGGAGAAGAAGGTGGTATGTTTTTTAATGTATTAGCTGCTGCAAGTTCAACACAAGCTTTAAAATTAA
>VTLG01013827.1_pt1 | contig 10637 bp, 13 predicted proteins | sample 4694571 | NCBI WGS metagenome assembly VTLG01 (sample SAMN12604809, study PRJNA352737) | marine metagenome | biome: ENVO:00000447; feature: ENVO:00000209|ENVO:00000569|ENVO:01000036; material: ENVO:00002151; isolation source: viral sequences binned using virsorter ... | reverse complement strand
TGGTTCAACATCAGGTACAGGTAAATATTCTGGTATAGGTGGTTCTAGTATCAATCTTACGACAGTTGCTGATACGACTTCACAAATTAGTCTTTCAGGCGATTGGGATTATAGTACACCAACAACATATTATTTTGAAATTATTAAAAGTGGTGGAAATGTTCAAGTTAAGAGATATACGAATAGTAACTATAATACAGAAGTCTCTAATAGTGCGACAACTTCCGTTTCAGCAAATAGTCCAACAGGGTTACGTTACATTAAATTTATGACATGGGATCAATCAAGTACAGATGGTGAAATGGAAGCCAACGTACCAAAGGTAGAATTTTGGAAAGAAAATATCAATATTCCTGAAAATACACTCTTTGAAGAAACAGATGTTAAAACATTCGCTAACTCGCAATCTAATGCTGGAATAGAAACATATTGGCTACAAGATAATGAATGGAAAAAGGGATATGATACATTGGTTCTGGATCATTCATCTAGCACAGGAAACCAAAACAGTCTTGATGACAGAACTGCACTTGGAGAAAAGATATTATCAGGTAACTCCTTAATAGGAAAGAAAGTAAAATCTATAAAGGTAAAATTAAAAGTAGGTGCAGGTAGTCCAGCAGGTGATATTGTAATGAATGTAGTAAATAATGCATCAGGTGGCAGTTATGGTACAGTTAAACATACTTTTGGAACAGCTTTGGGAGCTAGTGCAGTATTAACATCGTCTTATGTAGAGTATGAGTTTGTTGCATCTAGTCCATATACAGTTGTGGCAAACGATTGTTTTAATGTTCAATTAACAAGTGGCACAGAAACCGATAATCACAGTGGCTCAATTTATATATTAATGGATTGTAAAGACACTTCTCAATCAAATGCTGATTTGGTAAGATTCCAAGACAGTGGTGGTTGGTCAACAGAAACAGCTAAAAGTTGTTATATGAAATTCTATGGGAGTGCAACCTAATGGCAATTAAACATTTAGCAGGGGAAAGAATACAAGGAACAGCAGCAGAACGTGCAGCGTTAGAAACAACACAAGAGGGATCAGCTCCTAACAATTCTTGGAAAGAAATAGGAAGATTTACTGTATCAGGATCAGATGTAGATTCAATAGTTTGTAGGGGATTAAGTAGTGCAACAAGTGGAACATTTGCTGACAAAGATAATCTAATGATTTTGATTCATATTATAGGAGATGATGGTGATACCAACTTTAATGTGAGATTTGGTGATACTTCAATAGATTCAACAGCAAATAATTACGAATCTGTTGTTAGCCAACATGGTGGAGCTGATAGTAATGATGGAGATGGAGATAGTGATGGTATTAAATATGGTGGATATGGTTCTTACACACAAGGATTATATGTAATTCAAGTAAGAAATATAACTGGTTCTGGTTTTCATGGAAAATCTGCTGAAGGAAAATATGTTTTCCAATATGGATATTCAGCAGCAAACAATACTGGTAGAGGTGAAAGTGTTGGTACATGGAAAGGATCAGGTCAAATAGGAATGGTTGAAGTTCATAACAATCAATCAGGAGGTTTTTCTGCTGGTTCAGAAATAGTAGTATTGGGTTGTGATGATGACGAGGCAGATAGTGGTGCAAACTTTTGGCAAGAGATAGGATCTGTTAATGCAAGTGGTTCAGAAACACAGATAACACTAACAAAAACATTTCCAAAATATATGATGTTTTCTTGTTATGGTTATGGTGGTTCTGGTGATCATGGATTCTTTTTTAATAATGATGAATCTGGTTCAGATAATTCAAGTGGTAAGATGACAAGAAGATTTAGTCAGAATAACGGTACAGATAATACTGCCAGTACACAATACAGACATCTTAATAATATGATGAAAAGTGGTAGCACAGGTTCATATGCTCATGGATTTATTGTTAATGTGGCTGGTAAAGCAAAGATCTTCTATGGTGTAACGTCAACTGATGGTAATGAACATTGGGAATGGTCAAGTAAATATGCTCCTAATGACTCCGTTGATGCTCTAATCACAAGAATGGATCTAAAATCTACCAGTGGTAATTATAGTAGTGATACAAATCTAAGAGTGTGGGGTAGTAACTAATGGCATCTGGTTGGGAAGTATTAAAACATGCAACAGTTGGTAGTAATATAACAACATTTGATTCAGGCACATTCACAGCAAAAAAATACTTGAAGGTAGTATTCAAAGGAATAGCACATACAAATTATGGTGAAAACCTTACAGTAAGATTCAATGGTGATACAGGTTCTAATTACAACTGGCAATATAAACACGCTAGTACAAATTCCTCTGGTTCTGGTTCATATTCAAGAGTCGGTGCTGATTCCACGACACATGATTGTCATACAATATTGGATATAGTTAATATTTCTGCAAGAAAGAAGCTAGTAAATTGGAGACACCAGACAGTAAGAGATGATAGTGAGTCAGACGGAACACCAAAGAGAGTAGAAGGTATAACTGTGTGGAATAATACTTCTGCACAAATAACAAGTGTGCAATTTGGTTTTGAATTTAGTGAGAGCAGACCAGTCAAAGCTGGTTGTATGATGACAGTATGGGGAGCTGACGATGCACCAGTAACACCTGTATATCCTAACTTAACTAATGGAACAATCTTCGAAGAGTCCGATACTGGAAAACACTATATGTTCGATGGCACAGATACGTGGAATGAGGTGACCTAAGTGTGCGATCTCAGCCTATCTTTAGACCATCGGTTTTTGCAAACCATGTATTTACAGCATCAGAAGTAAACCACGCAAAGCAGAAAATATTTCAGGCTAACGTATTTAATACCGAAAGAGCATTTACACCATCATTTGTTTATCCTGCAGTATTTAGTAGAACATTCAATCAACTTACATATCAAAGTTCGTGGGCATTATCAAAGACACAGGCAACAGAGAATATAGGTATAACAGAAATACAACCAAACACAGTAATGGGTAGGGTAAGGACAGTAGCTTTAGAAACAATAGGTATAGTAGAAGGCTCTCTATTCTCAAGAGGTAAGTATAGGTTTATCGGTGAGAATATAGCATCATCAGAAAGTATAGGAAGAGCGAGAGATGTAGCAAGATCAATAGGAGAAACCATAGCAATATCGCAATTTGATGGTAGAATTAGAGACTTGGCTAGGACATTGGCTGAGACATTATCAATCAGTGAAGCAATATCTAACGGTAGAATACTGTTAAGAGTACTAGCATCTAATATTGCAATGACAGAAAGCCAAATGCAGAGACTTGTGAAGAGTCATTCTATATCTTCTTCTCTTAGTATATCAGAAGCAAATCATAGGGTTAGAGGACTTGTAAGAATACTCACACATAACATAGCAATGTCAGAAACACTCCCAAGAATATTACATAAATTCCACACAATATCTGAAACAGTTACCATAAAACTAATTAATACATTTAACAATGCCATATTTAATAATATAGTATTCCAAACAGTAACTGAAGTAATAAGAATAAGAGGAAGATATGGATTTGCAAGTGAGACCATAGGTATCACCGAAACAAATGATAGAGTGAGAGCAGTGATGAGAATACTTTCAGCGATAGTTGGTATGGTAGAAACTAACTATAGATCAAGAACATTAGCGAGAACATTAGCAGAGAATGTGGCTATATCACAGTTTAGTGGAAGAGTGAGAGATGTTGCAAGAACATTACAAGAAGTATTATCCATAGCAGAGACTAATTATAGGTTCAGAGAATTAGCAAGAACACTTGCATTTACAGTTGGTATGACAGAAACTAATTATAAATTAAAGGGAGCAATAAGAGTGTTAGCACATAATATAGGAATAGTTGAAACTAACGACAGAGTAAGGTCAATGATAAGAACCCTATCAGAGACTATAGCAATAACAGCGTTTGATGGTAGAATAAGAGATTTGGTTAGAACTCTAGGAGAAACATTAGGAATAGCAGAAGCCAATGACAGGGTAAGAGCACTGATGAGAGTATTTACATTCAATATTGGAGTAACAGAAACCAACTATAGATTCAGAGCATTGTCAAGAATATTAACAGTTAGTGTTGGTGTAACAGAAACCAATGACAGAATTAGAACAATGATAAGAACCCTAGCAGAGTCTACAAATATAGCAGAAGCAGCACAGAATCTCAGGGCAAGATTTACAACCATATCAGAGAGCTTGAGTATAGCAGCAGTATTAGATTATAAGAAGACACTCATAAGAGTCATATCAGAAGCATTAAGTTTGGCTGAAGCTGAACATCATGTAGCAGGATTTGTGAGAGTTATATCTGAAACTGTAGATATATCACACTTTACTGGAAGACTGAGAAGAGAGGGATTCGTAAGGATTAGGAAGATTGCAAAGTTATTCGGAAGAGGTAAATCTGTAAAAACTTATAAACGTGGACACTCAATAAAAGGTGCAGATCGATAATGTCAATGGTAAGAGGTAGAGCAATAGAATATAGGATAAAGGCTGGCAGTAGAGCCACATTAGAATTAACTATAAATGATGCTTCAGGAAGTCCTAAATCATTAACAGATACTGTCACGTATGCAACAGGAAACTGGAAAGTATGGAAACCAGATGGCACATTGATAATAAATGGAGCAATAACCTATGATAATAGAGCAAATGGACTAGTAATATATGCATTAACTGCCAACGATACAGTCGTAGCAAATGCAGGTAAATGGGAGGGAGAAGTAGAACTTTATAATTCAAGTGGTACAATAATAGAACAGACACAGACTTTTAGTTTTGTAATAGAGGAGAGTTATTAATGGCAAATATAGTACAAACCACAGGTGGAGTTTGCGAGTTGTGTGGTCATCATCAATCAAATCATTATCATAATGATGGTTGTGACCAATGTGAATGCAAAAGCCGTGGAAGAAGAGTAATCACATAACATTTATATTAGGGATCAATCCCTGATAATACATGATTACGTTAGATAAAGTAAAAAGTAAAGTGTATTTTGACTGGAGAAAGGCACAAATGAAGGCTTTAGAGACGGAGAGATTAGGTATCATTCATGTATCAGATCTGATCAAACCATGTTTAAGAAATGTAATGTATAGTAAATTTATTAAACAGTCATCAACAGGAGATAATATAAGGAGTTTATTCTATGGTCAGGCAGTACATAAAGTAACAATGCTAAATGATGATGAAAAATATAATGAAATGTTTCTTGGTTACGACTATGTAAGAGATGAGCCAGTAAGTCTCGAAGAAGCACAAGCATTAAAACCTAATGACCCACGACACCTAGATATAATATACGGTTCAATAGACGACTTGGTTAAGATAGATGATGAGTGGGTTATATGTGATAAGAAAACAACAGGTTCCATTGATTATTTTTCAAAGTATAATTCAAAGCCTAGTGAAAGTCATGTAGACCAGATTAATAGATATAGAGTTCTTCTTGATAAATGCTATAATATAAACGCAAAGTTTGGTGCAGTTGTTTATATATCTAATAATGTACCAAAAGACAAGGTTGACAAACCCTCAATCTTACCGTTTAAATTAGATGCAATAGAGAAAACCTTGCAGGATATGGTGGAAAAAGCTAAGATTATTAAGGAATCATATACAGAGAAAATACTCCCAGAAAGAACAAAATGCTATCTTTGTGATAGTTTCTGTCCATATGCTACTAAATGTTTTACAGATGAGAGTGATAAAATTGAAGGATGAAGATCACATCAGGGATGTAGTTCTTTATATGCATGAAGCAATAATACATGAGGAGCCAAATCCTGCTGAATATAGTGTTCCTCCAAAATTCACTTTAGATGTAGTAGGAGATGATAATGAACTTCGTGGTATGGTTCGTGCACTTCGTTGGGTTATAGAAGACGATGACGAAGATTTACTTTAATGCAAACAATAAGGCTCATCTTGAGACTCTTAAGGCTTGTGGAGTTAAAAACGTTCTTTTATCTTACAAGTATTCGTATGCCAATATAAAGAAATTTCACGGCAACTTTGACTCAATTATGGTTGTTGCTGGGATAGGAGTGAATGAGGATAAATACCATGACTGGCTGAGAGCCAAGAAAGAGTATTATAATTATGCCACACAGTTTGATGTCTATTATGATATGGAAAAAACCATTAAACATTGGGAAAAGGAAAAAAAAGAAGGTATAGATTGGACATTGCCTGTATTACAGGGAAACTATCTGCAGCATATAAGCAGGATAAGACCAAAGGCAGATTCATATATATGTCTAGGAGAAATAAAAGGTAAGTTTGAAACAGAAGACCAGATGAAAAAACTACCTGCAAATCTAAAATTTCATGGTCTTGCTAAAGGTAAGTTTATTCAAGATAGAAAGTTCCATAGTATTGATACAAGTGGTTGGGTTTCTGCTGCTATGAGTAAAAAGACAGAAGTATGGAATGCTAACACCACATACTCTATGTATTTTGGTCAAAAGGGCAGGGGTATGACACCAATGTTAAGGCATTCATGTGACGTTTATAAGGAAAATATGGAGAAATTAGACATAGATATTAATAAAGTGATAGATGCCGAATACTTTGCACTACTCAAAGTACCCATAGCACTACTATTCATGCCAATGTGTAAGGCTTTAAATATGTATGAGGAAAACTTTAATATTTGATTTAGTAATTGTTTGGTATGACTAAGGATGATTTATTCAAGATAACACCAATAGAAGGGTCTGTTTCGGTAGATAAAAGAAAGACGGTATCACCCTTTAACTCAGTTAAACATCTGAAAACAGCAAACATACCTGCATTATGTGACCAATGTGTATATAGGTCTATTGATGACGGTGGAAATGGCAAGTGCCCAAAGTATGAGAAGGGTGCAGTATGTGCTATTAGAGAGGATTTTATTAAATTCATCAATGATTTAGATACAAGAAACCCTGAAGACCTAAAGGCTATGATTGATATGCTAGCAAAATTGTCATTTGAAAATGTTCTAATGGCTTTGACACAATCTAAGATGGATGGAAACATACCTGACAGAAACACAAAATCAGAAATCAACACATTACTAAGTATTGTAAAGTCTATTAATGACCTCAACAGTAAGATAGTTGTGACAGAAAGAACAGAGTTTGATAAGACAGGAGACATATCAAATATATTCAGACAGATTAAAGCAAGGAAAAGTGGAGATTAATGGAGACAGAATTATTTCATTGGTTTTTGAATGGATGTTATTTGTTAGGAGGTATTAGTATAGGATATTGGTATGCACAATGGAGACAAAGTAGACCTAAAAAAAGTGGAATGGGAAGATGGGATTGGTCTAATAGAAAGTTCAGAGATGATGGGGAGTATAGTTAATGCCCACTCTAGGTGATCCTCCAGCAGCAGGACATGAATACAGAGATGCGTGTAAATCATGTGGTTCTACTGAGGGAAGAACGTGGACATATGGAAGTAATGATGGACATTCAAAGGGATTTGCAACTTGCAGATCATGTGGGGTTGTAACTAAATGACTCCAGCATATGATGATGTAAGACATTGTATACATTGTGGTAAGGAATTCTGCTGTGTGGAAGAAGTAATATTACATATTAAATATAAGCACATGGTAATTGGGAGTGGATAATGCCTAGAAATTTCTGTTGTTTTTTATGTGGTCATTGTCATGATGATAAAAAAGGCGAGTGTAGGTGTAAGTGCCATGGATAGTGATAGAGACAATACCAGACGTATGAAAGAATATAAGGCATACAAGAGTGAATTAGAAAAAGCAATAGAAACAACTAAAAGTGAACAGGAAGTAACATGGTTTAAAGCTAGATTAAGATCTGTAAAACGAAGAATAACTGACGTTGAATATGAGATAAAAAAAGATGGCTAGACCAGATAGTCAAGTATTGGAAGAAAGACAAAACTTCGTGCAGACAATAGCTGACTGTGCTTCAAATCCAAGTTTGTTCAGTGAAGTGTTTCTTGATCATAAACTATTTGAATATAATAAAAAATATGTTGATTGCCAAGAAAGATTCATTGTATACAGATCTGGAAGACAGGTAGGAAAAACAATGTCTACTGCTGTAAAGGCAATACATTTCGCATTCTTTGCACCGTTATTACTAAAAACAGTTAATAAGGAATGCACTATAGTAATAGCAGCACCTACACAAAATCAGGCAACAATCATGTTTGATAGGATTAGAAGTCTAGTAATCAACAATTCATTTCTCAAGGGGTATATTGTAAGAAATACACAGTCGGAGTTGTGGGTTAAATTCTTAGATAATAACGGAATAAGTAAGATTATCACTAGGGCTACAGGAGAAACAGGTGTGTCTCTCAGAGGCTATTCGCCTCATGTAATCATAGCTGACGAATGCTCTTTCATTAAGACAAATATATTAAAAGCGTTTCTTCCATCTGGTATGGCTACTCATGCTAGAGTGTGGTTGACATCAACACCATTCAGTAAATCAGGATATTTCTATGAAGCCTGTGTTAATTCCAAACCAGCAAACCCAGAGGGTATGTATCTAGAGTTTCATGTAAAGTCCACACAAAACCCATTGGTACAAGAAGATCCTACATTCCTAGAGGAGATGAAGAAACTAACAAAGGATGAATATGTTCAGGAGGTAGAGGGAGAATTCCTAGATGTTGGTGATGCTCTTATTCCTAATACACTTCTTACAGAATCTATATCCGATGCCAAGCCTAGTGGCAAGGCTAGATATTATCTTGGAGTTGATGTTGCAAGAACAGGAAGAGATGAAACTGTATACACTGTAATAGCAGTTGATGAAAATGACACTGTTTATGTGGAACATACAGAATCAGAAGCACAATCAAATATAGTTGATATCGCTGGAAGGGTAGGAGATATAGTAAGAGACTATCGCATTGAGACAGTATATGTAGATGAAACAGGTTTGGGTGGTGGTCTTGTAGACTTGGTAAAAGAACAGAGCCTACCAATCAGAGGTGTGGTGTTTACCATGCAGGAAAAGGCAGTTATGTATAAAACATTGCGTTTATTATTTGAAAATCATAGAATAAAAATCAAGGACATTAACAAATTAATATACCAATTATCATATATCAGAAGAGAATATACGGAAACAGGCATAATGAAGATTAAATCAGATGAACATGACGACTACCCAGATAGCTTAGCATTAGTTTGTAAGGCTGTATCAGGTGGGGATGGTGCCTATGTTGTTGAATTGGGTAAGAATTTAAAGAAAGCCTTATTTGGCGATTAACTTATATATCATCTATTTATAGTATTCTTATGGGAAAAGCTGATGATAAAGGAGAGCCTGTTAAAACAGTTACAATAGGTGGAAAAAAAGTAGAAGTACCAATTATATTTGTATTACCAGAGGAAGCTGGAGAAAAGGAAATAGAGAGATATCAACATCCAAAAGTTCATATAGAAAGTAAGAAAGGAGAAAAGGCTGAAAGTGAGGAAAAACCACTAGATAAACTAACACATGGTAAACTAGAAGAGGTAGAAAAATTACCATTCCCAGTACCTAAAGAGAAGGTTGGTACCCAAAGAGATAGTAAGGGAAAAATTATAAGAGTTGGAGATATGTTACAATCAGATATAGATGAACGTGATGCATTATATAGACACGCTACAGGGTCTGGTTTTCCACAAGAACGAGGAGTAAAAGATAGTATAGTTGCATATCCAGAAGAAATGCCAAAACAGAAAGAAATTTCTACTGAAACAGCAGAAGCAAATAAAGGTTATAGTGATGAAGTAAAAGAGGGTGGATTTTCACAGCAACAGGCACCTAAGAAAAAGAAAAAGAAAGAACCATTATTATCTAACTCATGGGAAGCCCTACGTCAAGAGTGGGAGGATATTTTACCTGATGAATCAAAGAAAGGATTTGGCAAGGCTCAAGCTTTAGCGAGATGGTATGAACAAAATAAACCTAAGAAAGAAAAAGAATATCTTACAGATGAAGAGGGAGATGAAATAGAGAAAGGAGTAATTAATAATCAGCCACAAATACCTGATCAAACAGATAAAATTCTTGCAGAACTAAAAAGGAAGAAGAAACCAAAGGAGAAAGCATGGGAAAAATGGTTAGAGAAGAGAGGTTCACCACAAGATATTTCAGGTAGGATCGATCCAAGAGATACCTCCATGAGAGATATAATGCCAAAAGAGGGTGTGGCATATAATGATTCATTAGAACAATCTCATGCAGAACAAAGCACTCTTGCAAGAGAACACCCAGAAGCCAATACAATCACATCATATGAGAGACAAGCAAGAGGAAGAAAAGGAAAACCAAGTAGAAGAATACCACTTTCTGTTACCAATAATCCTAAATCAGGAAGAGGAGTTAGTGGAATAGTTGATGATAAAGGTCATGGAAAAGCAGGGAGAGGGGGAGAAAAGATTAGACATAACCCAAAGTTTTCTCAGGGAAAACCACCCACAGGAAAAAGAAACAGAGGTGGCACAATAGGAGAAGAATTAAGAGAAGCTATTGCAGACCCAACAAAGAAGAAATCATGGGAAAAATGGTTACAAAAAAGAGACGACTGGGATAAAGAAGAAAAAGAAAATGATGAAAGATTCTCTGGTCACAAAGGAAGAGATAGAGGAACAGAGAGAGGA
>VTLG01008579.1_pt1 | contig 10637 bp, 4 predicted proteins | sample 4694571 | NCBI WGS metagenome assembly VTLG01 (sample SAMN12604809, study PRJNA352737) | marine metagenome | biome: ENVO:00000447; feature: ENVO:00000209|ENVO:00000569|ENVO:01000036; material: ENVO:00002151; isolation source: viral sequences binned using virsorter ... | reverse complement strand
GAGTTATTGACAGAACTAAATCCTTAAACGAGGAATTTGAAAATTTTTCAGATATACAAAGAGAACTTGCTACAGACATAGAAGGAAACTATGCTGCTACTCTTCAAACTTTAACTGCAGTAGCGGAGTTTGACTTATCGACAAGCGTTCAACAACAGAAAAAACTTTTTGAAGAACTAGCAATAGCTCAAGATGAAGCTCAAAGGTCTTCTGATAAGTTTATGGGTTTCTTTACAGAAGCGGGACAAGAAGTTATTAACTTTTTTGGTGGTGGAGCTTTTCAAAAAGCATACGGAGAGTGGGCGTCTGGATTCGATGAAATAGGAGAAGCTGCAAAAACATCAATAGCAAATACATTAAAAGGCTTAGAACTTATACCGGCAACTACTGAAAAAGCAACAAATGTTACTAAAAGATACCATATAGCACTAACAATATTAAATGATATGTTAGATGAAAACGGTGCTTTACTTAATACTTCTAAGGAAGCTTATCTAGCTCAGGTTGAGGTAGTAAATAGAGCAAAAAGTGAATTTCAAGAATTTGGTAATGCGGTAAAAAACTTAAACCAGAACTTAAAACAAATTCCTCAAATAGTTGACACAGCTTTTTCTAGCTTATTACCTAAAGGACAGTTTTCAGGAGCGATTTCAGGATTAGAAGGAATTACTTCTCAGTTGTTTCAACTTGATCAAATGGGAAAGAATGTAATACCAAAACTTACAAAGTTTGGACAAGAGTTTAGATTAAGTATAGATAAAGAAGATTTAGAAAATCAAGCGAAATTAATAACAGGCTATGTTCGAGTAGAAGAAATATTTAAAAGACACAGAGACCTTTTAAATGACATGGCTATTCAAAGTGAGATGAGAAAGCAGGCGGAGTTGTTTCTTGGTGTAAATATGAGTAAGAGACAGAAACAACTTCTTTCTGAAGAACTTAAAATAATTACACTAAGAGATAAGGCAGACAAATCTCAGGCAAACCAAAAAATTATATTAGATGCTATAGCTGCTTCTCAAGATAGTATAACTGACGATCAAGTAAATCAATTAGCTTTGTTAAAAGAACAAGAACAAACTATGAGAATTCAAGCAGAGCTATTAGAAAAGCAAGCACAAAACGGCCATAAGCTAAGAATGGCATTAAAGGAAGGTTTAGATGCAGGCTTAGAATCTAATATTTATGATTTAATAACTGGAGAAGAATCAAGTATTAAAGATGCTATAGCTAAAGTAGGGCAAACAGCTCTTAAAAGTTTAGCTAAAGAAACTTCAAGACAGTTAACTGATTCAATAATGGGATTATTCAATCAAGAAACTGAAGAACAGAGAACAAAAAGATTACAGCTAGAAACTTACCGTCTAGGGGCTGATATTGTTAAACAAGGAATAATTGATGGATTTAATATGGCTAGAGCTAGACAGGGAGCTGTGCAAGACGACCCATATTTTAGAGCTATAATGGATGATACGGGTAGAGGGGTAGACACTCTAAACCCAATAGGTCAACCGGCCGCAAGAGGAAATACTCCTGCTAATCCTGTTTTTGTATCCGTTGTACCAAGTCCAGGACTGGGAGCAACAGCTGAGGGATCAACAATTCCAGGATATAGTTTACAGGGCGGATTACCTCCTGGACTATTCTTACCAGGAGCAAGAGGAAGATTCGATGCTGGTGCAGAAGAAGAGCGTAAGCTAAGGGAGCTTCAAAGAAAACAGGCATTAGAAGAACTGGAAGCGGCAAAACGAAGAGCATTAGTTGATCAAACTCCTCTCGGTATGCTACCCAAAGGTATCCAGACTGATCCTGTTTTCGTTGCACCAGTTCCAGGAGGCCCGTCAATGCCTGCTCCTTTCATGTCCCCTAGAGGATTGCATAGTATGAAAGCGCAAGGAGTTTCTTTAAAGACTTCTGAAAATCAAGTAAGAGCTTCAACTTCTATTGAAGACTCGGCAACTACATTCAATACTGCTTCAGATTTAAACTTTGACTCGTCAATAAAAATGGATACAGCTGCAAATAAATTTAAGTCTTTTGCTTTGTCTCTTGCAGGTACAGCGGCCTCCAGTACTGGAGGTATTTTAGGTACTATTCTATCAGCAGCGGTAAGTGCTGGAATGGGAATGATAGGGAGAGGCGGGCCAACACCTAATGTTCAAACTCCAGGATTTCAAAATCCTAATATAGGACCTCCAGCCCCACCACCACCACAGCCTAGTGTTATTATGGCAAAACGTGGTTATTATTCAGCAAATGGTGGGGGCGTTTTTGATGGACCTAATTCTGGGTATCCTGCAATGTTACACGGATCAGAAGCAGTTGTACCTCTTCCAGATGGAAAAAGGATTCCAGTGGACTTGTCTGGAGGAGGAAACACAAATATTGGAGTAAATGTAAATGTAGAAGGCGGAGGTCAAGGAGGAAGTAGAATGGACGAGGATCAAGCCAAGGCTTTAGGAAATATGGTTAGTATAGCAGTTCAAGACGAGCTACATAGGCAAAAACGGCCAGGAGGGATTTTGAGTCCCTATGGATCAGCATAATGGCGATAGGTTTAAAATTAGATAATGGAGGAAATATTACAGGGTTCTCAGCTCCTGTTGCTCCCGATAGAGGATTTACTAAAGAAACTCAGCCGTCAATAAGAAAGATAGAGTTTGGAGACGGATTTCAACAAAGAGCTGTTAGAGGTATAAATAATATGAATGAAAACTATAATTTAAGTTTTTCTAATCGTCCTAATACAGAAACAGATGACTTAGAAGCTTTTTTTATAGCTCAAGGAGGTGTGAGTAAATTTACTTTTACTATTCCTGACTCAAATGAAGGGACGGGAGAAAAAGATATAAAAGTTGTTTGTGATCAATGGAGCAAGTCCCATACTCAAACTTCCGCTACTAGTTTAACTGCAAGATTACGAAGAGTTTATGAGGCATGAGTACTGTAGAAACAGAAATTGTAGAACAAGCGCAGAAACAGGAAATAGCTTCTGCAGTAGTTGAGCTGTGGGAGCTTCAATTAAAAGATGACGAGTATGCTCATTTTTTCAGTGGACTAGAAGCTGATCTTACAACAGTACAGTTTAGAGATAGAGAAGATTCTTCAATAATAAATACTTATACAGCCCTTCCTGTAGGAGCAGAAGGTTTTGAAGTGCAATCAGATGGCCCACTACAAAGACCTATGATTAACTTTGCTAATGTTTTAACTACTTTTGGAGATGCTTTACAATTAGCGGATGGCACCTCTTTAACAAATAGAGATTTATTAGGCAAAAAGTTATATAGAAGAAGAACTTTATATAAATATTGTTATGGGCAATCCGGAGATTCTCCTGATAGAGCTATAGAATATCCTATACAGATGTATTTTTTAGATAGAATTGCTATGGAAACCGCTGAAATTATTAGCTTCGAGCTTGCTTCAGGGTTTGATTTAGCAGGAATAATGACTCCAAGAAGAATAATAACAGGAAATAGTTGTTCTTGGATATATACAGGAGCTGCTTCTGAAAAACTAGCAGCAGATAGAATTGGAGGATGTACTTGGAGTGAGTATGGAAGAATACAAGACAGATCAGGAAACATGCAAACAGTTTATTTTAATAAAAAAGATGAACCCATTGTACATATAAATACAGTAGAAGGCACTTACTCTTCAGGAGCAGTAGCACAGGATAGAATATATAGAACTACTGCAGATACAAGCAGTTTTGAAAAAATTTCAAGTACGGGAGCTTTGACAAGTGCTGGCACCGTTTATGACTACTGGCAAGCATTAAGGGATACAGATACCCCCGGAACTCCGGGCGATGAAAATGCAAATTTTAGAAAAGTAAGAGTTTATGATACTTATAGTGCAAGTACTACTTACAATGTATATACGAATATAGACTATAATGAATATGTAGCTCACGATCGTGGTGGAGAAATAAGTCCAGATCCTGATACTTATGTAAAGATATGGCAAGTTTCAAGTAGAACTCAAACAGGAGGTTCTCATGATGCTACCCCCGATAATAATGCTTACTGGCAGCTAGGAGAGCAATGCTCAAAAAGTTTAACGGGTTGTGCAGCTAGATTTAGATGCCAATTTTCTGATTCAGGAACTGGCTCTCCTGAGTACAAAGTTCCTAGTACTATTTTAAAAGACGGACAACTACCTTTTGGAGGTTTTCCTGGAAGTAAGAGGTTTAATTGATACAAAATCATTTAGAAGACATATTTAATCATTTTAAAAAAGAATATCCTCGCGAAGGGTGCGGAGTTATAGGGGTTGCAAAAGGAAAAAGTTTTTGGTTTCCTTGTAAAAATGTTGCTGAAGAAGATAAAGATTTTGAAATGGATAGCTCAGACTATATATCAGCTAGTCTAAAATCAGATATAGTTGCTATAGTACATAGTCATCCTGATGCTAGTGAAGAGCCGAGTGAGGGTGATATTAAGATTTGCAACGTTTTAAATTTAGACTCGTATATATTTAGCTGGCCAGAAGGAGAAATGTACCATTTAAAACCAGAAGGAAAAGAAATACCTTTACTCGGAAGAGAATACGAATTCGGAGTTTTAGATTGCTGGCGACTAGTGATAGATTATTATAATGCTTTAGGCATACATATAAAAAGAGATTACTTTGAAGATGATTGGTGGCAAAAAGGCTTGAACTATTTTGACGATCTTTTTCAACATTATGGGTTTGAAGAAGTCACAGATGGTAGTATACAAAAACATGATGGGCTTTTATTTAATGTTCGTTCCCCTATACCAAACCATTGTGGTGTATACTTAGGAAACGATAAATTTCTGCATCATGCAGAAAATAGATTGTCTTGCAGAGAGAATTTAACTTCCTCCTTATGGGGCAGGAATAAGTATAAAATATTGAGGCACAAAAAATGCAAAGAGTAGTATTACTAGGAGAATTGGGACAAAAATTTGGGGAAACCTGGGATATGAATGTCAATTATATAAATGACATTTTTAAACTTATTGCGTGCCAAAGAAAAGGATTCCAACAGTATATGCTAGATTGTCATGAGGCTGGTACTGATTTTACTATAAAAAGAGGAAAAGAATTTATAGGAGAAGAAGAACTTCTTTTAACAGTATATGATGAAGATATAGTAATTAGTGCGGTTCCTGCAGGATCAAAAAGCGGAATAGGTAAAATTTTAGCTGCTATAGTTATAATAGTTGTTACTTGGGGTTATGGGGCAACAATTGTAGCAGGTCAGGCAGGTTCAACAGTAGCGGCTGGTTCTAGCACTTTTGCAGCTATGGGTCAGGCAGGGTTTATGGCATCAATGAAAGCAGCTTCAGCAACTTTTATGGGATCGATGGCAATAGGTATGGCAACCAGTTTTGCTATGCAAGGAATAAGTCAGTTAATGATGCCGGGACCAGAAATAGATAAAGAAACCCCCGACAACTATTTATTTAACGGAAACTCTGAACATATAAAAGAAGGGCTTCCAATCCCTCTCTGTTACGGAGAAATGTTAGTTGGCGGTGGACTAATAAATCAAACTCTTACAACTTCAGTAATATATTCTGGAGGAATGAGAAGAGGCACTAATACTAGAGATAACTCTGGAGACTTTGGAGGAGGAGGGCCGGGCTAATGTCAAAACACTTACCTTACCATCCTGGCAATCTACCTGAAATTGCACCTGGTCAACTCCTAGTAGCGAATACATACGGGAGCTCAGATAGATATAATTTACGTCAAAAACAAACGGGACTCGCCTTCGATTTACTTTCAGAAGGCCCAATCGAGGGTCTAGTAAATGAAGGAGAAGGTATATTTTTAGATGGAGTCCCTTTAAGAGATCATGATACTAATTTAAAATTTAAAGAAATTGTAACTACGGGCACCATTGCTAGTGACTCTTTAAATATAGTGACTGTTCCTGCGACAGTAATGAATGATATAGACGTAGATTCTCAAACCGAAAGAACAGTAGTAATAAATGGAGCAGGAAAAGATCCCACTACTATAAGTCCAGAAGTTTCTTTTTCTATACAAGCAAATTCAACTCGTTTAATTGCTGATACTGCTTTTTTTGATCCTACTATGGCTGGATTTGACTCTGGAAGTCCTGATTTACAGCAAGGATGGAGATTTCAAGTTCCTGTTCAAATTCCTGGGGCCGGCCCCAATGGAAGTGTTTTATATGCTACTATAATAGCTTATTTTGGAGATGCTGAGGTATATTTAGATACTAAAGCTGTAGTAGGAGTTACTAATGCTACAGGCGTAACATTTGGTCATAAATCTGCTATTTCTTCTATAAATAAAGCAAATAGTACAATTACATTAGAAAGCGCGGCTTCAAAAAGCGTTACAGATGCTTCAGTTTTTATAAATCCTCCTACTTTTAATTCTACAGACAGCACAAAACAGAATTGGAATTTTTCTAATGTTGCTTATGCCTTTAGAACTGGTACTGAAAATCAAGCTGCTCTTACTATACAAGGAGATAGTGCTTCAAATGCAAGCTATCTTTTTGGCTCAGGAGTTACTCTTAAAAAAGCACGAGCTTTTGGAGGAAGTGCCTCTGACACTGTAATAAGCAATGATACTATGGGTATATCTAATGCTGCTGAAATAGATAGACTTAAAGTCACCTTTGAAATGCCTTCTGGTTTGTTTATCATTGATGAAGGAAATGGAGACTATCATTCGAGTTATTTTGAACTTGAAATATTTTTTGAGTATAGTAACGATGATGGAGTTTCATATAAAAAAGTACAACTAGCTGGAAGAAGTTCTTATGACCCTATAGATTTATATAAGGAAGGAGCAGGAGGCCCTGGTTCAGGTTTTAGTGTGCCAGGAAAATCACATAAAGGTCTTATTAGTGGTAATTTTGAAAAAAGAAGACTAAAAGAAATGCTTTTTGAAATTGAACAATACCAACCTTTTACAGATTGGAGATTAAGAATTAGAAAGGTTAGTTCTGATGAGGCAACTGGATTAAAAGACAAGTTTAAGCATCGAGGTACAATTGCAGTACAAAGTGTAGAGGCCATGGTAGTGGATTCTTTAATGTATCCTTTATCTGCTTATGCAGCAGTTAGCTTTGGAGCAGAAGATTTTCCTAGACCTCCCAAGCGAACTTATCACATCAGAGGTTTAAAAATTCAAGTACCTACTAACTATATTACTAGAGAAGAAGCAGGCTCTATTCAAGCAAAGTATACTAGAAGTGCAGCCGACGGAACTGATCAAAATAAAGAACAAGACTGGAATGGAACATTTAGAGGAGATCTTTCTAATTTTAGTGGAGGTTCTGTAAACGGCTCCTTAGTGTATTGTAATAATCCCGCTTGGGTGTTTTATGATTTATGCACTAATAAAAGATACGGATTAGGAAAAATTATAGAACCCTCGCTAATTGATAAATTTTCTTTATACTCTATAGCAAGATATTGTGATGAGCTAGTGCCCGATGGAAGAGGAGGACAAGAACCACGCTTTACTTGTAATGCTTACATAACACGACAAGTAGAAGCCTATAAACTTTTAAAAGATCTTGCAACTGTATTTAGAGGATTAGCCTACTGGATGGATGGTCAAGTCAGTGTAGTACAAGATTCTCCTAAAGAACCTGTATATACTTTTACTCAAGGTAATATTGAAAGAGGTATGTTTAGTTATGAAAGCACTTCGGATAGAATACAAAAAAATCAAATTCGTGTAACTTGGAACGATCCAGACGCTAATTTTACTCAAAGAGTAGAGTTGGTAGAAGATCACGATGATATAGTAGAGAAAAATAGATTTGTTCCTCATGATGTCGCAGCTTTTGGATGTACCAGTAAAGGACAAGCTAGAAGAGTAGGTTTATGGCATTTAATTACAGGAAGAAAAGAAACCGAAGTAGTAAAGTTTAAAACAGGAGAAGCAGGATATTTTATTAAGCCTGGGGATATAATTTATGTTCAAGACCACAATAGATACGCAGTAGAATTCTCAGGAAGAATTTCTTTAGAGAGTCCTGTAGCTACAACAACAACTTTTGCTTTAGATAGGCCCGTAACCTTGGCAAGTTCTGAGGACTATGAAGTTTTTGTATTTTTTCCTGACTCTGTTGCTTTACTAAATCAAGATTCAGCAACCATTAATAGCACTGCTTATAGTCGCGGGGATGTTGTTACAACTGGAATTACTGCAGGCTCTCCTGGAGGCACTGTAACAATTGACTCAGAAGAGCTAGCTGCAAGCATTATTGATGATAGTGGAGATCCTGTTACTCTTCAGTGGGCAGAAGAAGGACATTTAGAAACAAGAGATATATCTAATTCTGGAATAGTTTCTCATTTAACTGTTAGTTCTCCATTTTCTTCTGCTCCTGCTGTAGAAAATATTTATGCTATAAGAAATAAAACTGGAGGCACTCAAGAGCCAAAACATTATAAAGTCTTAGGAGTTTCAGAAGATGATGCAGGATTTGTAGATGTAGTTGCTTCTTTTTTCTTTGATAGAAAATTTGATGCAATAGATAATGGGTATGCTGTATCTCTTTCAAAAGCAGAAGAAGTGCCTTTAAGAAGAGAATCACAAATACCTAAACCTACAGATGTTTCTTTATCATACGGACAATCTACTTTTAACTATGGAGTAAGAGATGATAGTACTGATGGAGTAAATTTACAGACAGGTGTAAACAGAACTACGGGAGCAGTATTATCTTGGGGTGAGCCTGAAGAAATAGTACCTTCAGAAACAGTATATAAACAAGTAGGTAGTCCTCATGTAGAAGCTGCTACTCATCTTTCTGTTACTCTTTCTGATCTTGATAAAATTATGTATGTTAATGATGCTTCCTATTTTAGTGCTGATGGAGGGTATGTTCGTATAGGAGCAGGCGACAATAGAGAATGGATAAAATTTACAGGAATAGATTTAGGTAGTCCAAACGCTTTGACAGGTCTTACCCGTGGTGTAAATAATACCATACCAAAAACATTTGAATCTTCTAGATCTCCGTCAGTTATTCAATATGAAACCGTAGCAAGAAAATATAATAAACTAGCTGGATATGAAGTTGAAATTCATGGAGGAAGCTATGAGACTCCTATAAAAGTTAGTATACATTCGGATAGGACTAACTTTACTTTACCTGGTCGAGCTGGTCCCGGAATTTATACTGCAAAAATTAGAACACGAAATACTTTTGGAAATGTATCTGATTTTGCAACTGTTACTAGATCTCTTGAACTTTCAGTTACAGATGCTGGTGATAGACTACATCAACTTCCAAGAGGTGGATATTGTTCTACTACTATGAAGATTAATGTAGCAACAGGTCTTCTTACTTTTCATCATCCAAACTTTGTATTTCAAAGCGTAACAGGAAATATTTATGAATATGAAAATGTATCCGAAGTTTCTGAAACTATTGATTTTGGAGGCTTAACCGGAGGTACAATTGCATTTTTAGCTCACCACCCTCAAGATGAAAGCCCTGAAAAATTTACAAATGATTTTATTCCTGTCGAAGAGCAACGACATAATGATTGGAGATTTTCAGATGCAGAAGTAAGTCCTGAAATTACAAGCAATGCTGTATGGTTAAAACAAGTGGGTCAAAGCGGTAGTCCTGATACTTTTGGACTTACACAGGCGTCTGGTACAATTACAACTGTTCGAGGTTCTTCAGAGGTTAGCGGAACTAGTACAGCTTTTACTACTGAGTTTAAAGTAGGAGATTTAATAAGATTTGACACTTCAAGCACTATTGCATTAAACTCTACCGCATTTTACGGGCGAATTGCAAATATTGTAAATGACTCAACTCTTATTCTTGAAAACTCTATTGATAGGCTTTTTGTTAATGACTTTGTATTTAGACAGAGCTTTAGACCTGATTTTGTAGAGGATAGTCTTGTTACTCGCGTAGTAAAAGATGACGCAGGCGCATTTACTCTTTTACCTTTTTCTGGAACGATTGTAGGACCAAATGCAGTTCAATCAGCAGAAATTGCTGCAAATGCTATTGGGTCAACTGCAATTCAAACAGGAATCATAGATGCGAGTATTTTAGCAGACGGCTCAATTGATGGTGATCTACTTGCTGCAAATGCAGTTACAAATATTCATATTTCAGCAAACTCTATAGAGCAGGCAAATATATCAGCGGGAGTTATAGGTGCTGTAAATATGGCAGCAAATTCAATAGAGTCTGTAAATATCGCTTCTGGAACTATTGAAAGTGTAGATATAGCAGCAAATGCTATTGAAAACGTAAATGTTGCTGCAAATGCTATAGGCACTGCTAATATTACTGCAGGCTCTATAGATACTGTGAATATAGCAGCAAATGCAATAAGATCCGCTCAGATAGAATCAGGTACTATAGACACTGTAAATATAGCAGCAAATGCGATAGAGAGCGCAAATATTACTTCCGGTGCTATAGATACTGTAAATATAGCTGCAAATGCGATTACATTCCAAGAAATAGAGTCTGGAAGTATTCAATCCGTAAATATAGCTGCAAATGCTATTGGTATTCAGCAAATAGCCGCAAACTCAATTGATGCAGTTAAAATAGCTGCAAATGCTATTGGTATTCAAGAAATAGCAGCAGGTTCTGTTGATTCTGTTAAAATAGCTGCAAATGCTATAGC
>VTLG01006795.1_pt1 | contig 10638 bp, 22 predicted proteins | sample 4694571 | NCBI WGS metagenome assembly VTLG01 (sample SAMN12604809, study PRJNA352737) | marine metagenome | biome: ENVO:00000447; feature: ENVO:00000209|ENVO:00000569|ENVO:01000036; material: ENVO:00002151; isolation source: viral sequences binned using virsorter ... | reverse complement strand
CAACGAAAGCGGCGCCTTCTACGTTAGTACGTGCACGGAAAACGTAGGGGCCGAATGAATTATGAAAAAGAAAAAAACATTACACGGGTACTACATAGATGGTAAAGGAAACATCTTTGAGTTGTGGCAAGATGAAGATGGCTACATTACCCAAAAGAAAATGAAATAATAAAGCCCATCCCGAGAGGGAAATAAGGGGATAGGCTATTGTGGTGAGAAGAAATCACTATTACACAATCGCGTTACAGTTGTCAAGTCTCTTGAATCCCGGCACATGAGAAGGTAATAGATATTCTATGTTTGTTAACTTCCTCTGGTCCAATCTCTTTAAGCTTTCTAGCTGCCTCTTCGTACCCTGCAATACTACAATCATAACCACTATCAAATTTAGTAGGCCATTCAAAAGTGGGCATGCAAGTACCACTTACATAGCTACACATAGTTAATAATAATATAAATTTCATCTTGACAAATCCTTAATCAATCCTATATAATCATCAGAAATAAATGAAAGGAAATCATGACTGATATAACTAAATATAGAAACGTTTCGTTAACACACGAAACATACAAGACTTTGATTAGTTTGTCGAAGGTATTATTGCCTGATGCAAAACTATCAATTAGTAAAACCATTGAGCAGATTGCAAATGAGAAAGCGAAGAAGTTAAATGGAAAAATTAAAAAAGCATAATGTAAGAATAGTTTATTGCCCTACTTGTAAGGGTAATGGCTATTTAAAAGTCGGCACTGAAGAAGGAGAGTCTATCCATCAGTGCTGGGACTGTGATTCGGAAGGAGAGTTTTATGTACATCAGCCCGAAGCTAATATTATTCATAACGATGCTGATTTTTCTACAGATGATGATAGTAAGTTGCACTAAACATACACCTGATCCGTTAAGCACAGTAATGAAAGTGGTAATAAAGAATGCAAGAAAATAAATATTTTATAAAATATTTTTCAAAATCTGATGGGAAACATGTGATTAGACCGTACGATCCTCATCCCGATAATCAACATGAGTTTGTTGCGAGTACTGGAAACTTATGTAAAAGATATTGGGATAAGAAGAAAGATGGATTGAGAACGGCTAACGCACCATGGACCATCTTAAAGAAAAATGCAAAATAAAGTCTCTCAACAGAGAAATTTACGTGAGGCTATTTATAAATATTTTAAAAACGGTGTCCCTATTAAAAAGTATCGAGAGATAGCAGCCGAGGTTGGTTGTACTATTGGTATGATTAACTATTACAAGAATCCAACGGAGGCTTGTATCAAGATAAGAGAAAGAAGTGGAAGAGATGAGTGGAATAAAGTTTGGAATTTTATCTATAGAGATAGAGGAGATTATGAAGAAATTGAAGAAACATTTAATACTCCTTTACGTAAAAAAGGTAGAAGTTTTTTATATGGAGTTAAACGATTAAAAGAAGGAGAAACATATATGTCTAATAAAAATAAATTATTACATAAGGGAGTAAAGATAAAAGACTGTTTAAATGAAGTCTGGCCTCATATCCAGGTTAATGAAAAGGTAAGTAAACAATCAGTTCATCCTTGGACCAAACAACTAGATTTCTATGACGATGGTAGACCTATTATGTCACCATGGACTAGATCAACTATTACTGGAGATATTATAAATGCTAAAAGTAATTTAGTTGAAGTAGATCATAAAGATGGTAATAGACTCAATAATCATCCTAGTAATTTTTCATTTACTGAGAGATATGCTAATGGTATGAAGAATCAATTAAGTTATCTAGAGTTAATCAATAAAGTAGAAAAAATAGCGGAGTTCTTAAAAAGATATGTCAAATAAAAAACCTAAATGGGATGGTAGATCTCGACCCTCAGATGATGTATATAGAAAACGTTGGAACGAGATTTTTGGTAAAAAAGAAAACGATGAATTGAAAGAGAGTTACGAACAATCTTTAAAAAATAAAAAAGAACGGGATGATAAAAAAAAGTAATAAATTCAACTATATACAAGGAAAACAGATCACGGACCACGAATCAGGGACCAGGGTTTATGACATCGTTGGGTCTAGACTTCCAAGTGTAACTACGATATTAAGCGCGACCAAAGATCAACAATTTTTAAAAAACTGGAAGGCCAAAGTTGGAGAACAAGAAGCAGAACGAATCAAAAATTTATCTAGTTCCAGGGGGACCTCTATGCACAAGTTCTTGGAATCTCATATACAAGGAGTTGGGTACGATGATCTTACAGGGATCGGACAAGCGGCGAAGCCCATGGCCCAAAAAATTATTGAAGTCGGCCTTACACCTGTGGAAGAATATTATGGGTGTGAAGTTACATTACATTATCCTGGCCTTTATGCTGGGAGCACTGACTTCGTATGTCTACACAATAGTATGGAAACTATAGTAGACTTTAAACAATCCAATAGACCAAAGAAAGAAGAGTGGATACAAGATTATTATCTTCAAATAGCAGCTTATGCTATGGCTCATGACCATGTTTATGGTAGCAAGATTAGACAGGGTGTCATAATGATGTGCACACCTGATCTTTATTATCAGGAATTTAAGATACAAGACGCCGATCTCAGGGCGTGGAAACACAAGTTTTTGAAGAGGCTAGACATGTACCATGAGTTGAAACACAGCGAAAAAGAGCAGGCAAACGTCCAGATTGCCGCATCTGATTTCACCAAATAAGGCTGAATTGTGTCACAAATGTGGCATAAATGTGTTCAAATCTAGTTTAGAATCGTTCTAAGGACAGTTTGTATAGGTATGGCAAAAGTTTTATAAAAAAAAATAAAATGTGCTACAGATATTTTGTCTTTTTGTACTTTTGACCTAGAAGTGTTGGTATACAACAAAAATGATGGACAAAATGTGTGAAAAAAAAGTGTACTGGGACAAATTATTTTGTCCTAATGGGTCAAATCTCAGATTGCCCGCGCGCGAGGCATTTCATTTTTATGATTTTATGAAAACTTTTACCATACCTATACAGATTTGAAGATGACAGAAGAAAACTTTTTTGATATGTTGAATCGAGTACACAATCCGGAATATTATTATGCCTCGAAAAAAAACAAGAAGAAAAGTAAACGTAAACCAGTCAAGCGTAAGCGACATCCCATTTCCAAAGGTAAGAGTGGAGTGGATAGATTGCGTAAGCGACAGCGGCTGGGCAAACGAAAAAGAATTCGACAAGATGAAGTTAGCTAGACCAGTTAATGAAGGTTGGCTATACTCTAAAGATAAAGTTTCAATTAGATTATTTGCTTCCTACGATAAAGAAGATGATGGTAGTTTTAGTTTTGGGGATCGGACGATGATTCCTCGTCAGTGGGTGAAGAAGATTCAGAAGATTTAGGTGTCTCAACAACCTCACCATCAATCTGCTTCGCATTTAAAATCGGTGCGTAGTCGTCTAAAATTTGTTTCATTTTGGTTTCTAGTTCTGCTTCTGACAGGTCCTCTAGTTTCCCTGTTTTTATTATTTTTCTGTCTATATATAGCCCTGCCGCTTTTCCTCTATTTGCTTCCGCATTGACTGCAGAAGAGAATGAACCCTTTTTAAGTGCAGCTTCTCTGAGTCTTGCTAGTTCTGCTACGTGTCCTTCATAGGTCACTTCAAACTTTCTTAATCTCTCTTCCTTGAGTTTACCAATATACTGAACAACTAAAGGACTAAGTCTTGGATTACAAAGTTCTGATCCTTCTTGTCTACATCTCTTTTCGGAATAGCCAGCAAGCTTTGCCGCTTCTCCTTGTGTGACTGGTCCATCAGGTCCACCGAATACTAAAAACTCAGCGAATCTTTGTTGCATTTCTGTTAATCTTTTAGGAACTCCCATGTTGACAATTTAAGGTAACTATCCTATATTGTCAATATGAAAGATGATCGAGGAGAATTAGATTTGACAAAACAAATACAAAACTTGACAAGTGAATTAAAAAGCGTAAAGGAAGTTGAAGAGTCTCATCGTAAGTTAAACGGTAAACTTCAACAAGATTTAGCTGATTGTAAGAGAGATAATGTTATTCTTTCAGATGATAATGCCACGCTTCTTAATCGTCTTCGAGATGCTGGTTTGTAATGTTTGTAAAACATCTGCAAGAGTTTTTGTCAAAGTTCACAGAGGCAAACAAAGCTGGTACCAAACAAGGTAATGCAGTTTCGAATGCTAAAATTTATATTGAAAAGAACGGACGACTTCATGAGATTAAAAGAATTGAAGTGCAAGACCAAGGTATAATTGGTCAGCCATCAATTCGTGTAGTTATTAAAACACAGGAGAAACAGGAAATTATCCTGCCTCCAAGTCTTATGAAAGAGTTCTAAATGCATGTACCAGTAACCCTAAAAAACCTATGGGTCCAGAGGCAAAATTATATCAAAAAGTTAAGCGAAACTCCGATGGAATTTCGTGGATTCGGATTGAAAACCTTAGCTTACTCGGCACTCCTGATCTATTGGGGTATAATAATTCTGGGCACTTTTTTACTTTAGAATTAAAAGTCACGAAGGGGAACAAGGTACGCTTTTCTCCACACCAAATCGCGTTTCACGTGGCACATCCACACAACACATTTATCATGGTCGAGGCCCTTGGTCCAAGGTCCTCGAAACTTGTTCACCTGTACCCAGGTGCCCGGATCATGGAGCTTGTAGCTTGCGGCTTGAAGCTTGATGCTTGCAGCTTGGGGCTTGAGGCTTGTATTAAATATTTGAAGAACCTGAACTAGGTTCTGGTTTAGGTTTGCTTGAGGCTTGCTGCTTGGAGCTTGAAGCTTGGCGCTTGAGGCCCGGACCAGGGCGCACGCTTGTCGCTTCCGTCGAAGCTTCGTCGCTAATGGCCTGATCCAGATTATTACGTAGCTTGCGTAATTCTTTATAATATTTTGGGTGTCTCCACATTTTAATGTTGACCGTATGATATATTTTTTATTTCTTTATTCCAGCAATTTCTGCAGTCTCTGCATTCATTATTTTGTTTAGGCGCCGGGCATGTTGCGCCGCTTGTAACCACTGTTGAAGTGTTTGACCATGTAAACGCCGCAGGCTGATCAATCATCGGCATGCTAAATCTTATAATTAAATTATCCGGGGCTCGTGATACATGGTCCTTGATCCATGCTTCCCGGGTCGGGAGCCAGTGACGCTTAGAAGGCGTCAACCTGCATACTTCATAAATTTTATTAAGATGGTCCAGATCCTGGACATCGCCTGAGTCGTGCCATCTAAAGACATCGGGCTTTTTAGAATTTATTAAATGCGCCATAGCTTCAACCCATTGCAGGCTGCTTATAGCTGCCAGTCTCCTGTACTGTGCATCCTGGACAACCTTGAAGACGTAACAGCCCTTGAGCGCGTAACAGTCAAAGCAGGTACTGCCTTTAACTTGTCTAAGCTTGGAGCCTGTTTTGCATTCCTTGGCAGGGAGGCCAATTGACCAACCCGGCATTTTTGAAGGCTTGCTCAGGCTGCCTCCTATTATTTTAAGTGCTTCTTCTGTTTTCATAATTCTTTCTCCTTTATTATCCTATTACTATCACCTGGTCCGGGCTCTGTCAAGCTTGAAGCTTGCGGCTTGTTGCTTGAAGCTTGCCGCTTGGAGCTTAACTCTTTAAAAAACTTTTCACAGCTGGCCAGGTACGCGGCCGGCAGTGTGCCATGGTCCTGAGTGAACCATGGCAGCAGGTTATTGTGTTTAATTCTTTTTTTCATACTTTTGCATATCCTGCTTTACTAGTCTTAGAATCTCTTCTAGAGCGTTTGCAATCCTGATCAACGGGTTGATCGATCTCTCTTCTAAGTCTTGTATTTCTTTTAAGTTTTCCATTCCTTCATTCATATGTTTTATTCCTTTCTAAGCTCATCCTACCATCTCCAGGACACGCTGTCAAGCATTGCTTGCTGCTTGAAGCTTGGCGCTTAATTCTTTCTTCTTTAGAATGATTCTTAGAATCATTCTAAAGTGATCAGTCTCCACACGATACTCAATAGACGTAAGGCGTCAAAGCTGCGCGTTGACTGATCCCAGGTCCATTCCAGTGAAGAGCCCGGTGACAATTGTTTAACGTCCGGACAGGGCTCATATAAAATGGACCAGGGATCAGTGATGTCTTCCACGTGTGTTTAATGACATCACCACTGATCCCAGATCCAATTACTACGAGTTTCGTCTCTCGCAAGTTTATGCAATTGGATCAGGGATCAGTTCTGATTGTGGATGATATCGGATTACACGTCACACACCACAACCAGAAGTTGTCCCGAGAGTTTCCCAATTTTAAGTGTAGTACAACCTCTCAAATCGAACACTAATTAAATACCTTTTAAGTCGTTAGTCTGCTCTTGCATTTTTAAGGATAGAATAATCCACCAACTTAAAATTAATTCAATTACTCCTATATAATCCCTTGACTTTTAAAAGTCAAGTGCTATTAATACTTTATGCAAAATAAAAATATAGAAAGGAAACAAATGAGTAAAATAAGAATGAATACTGAATTTAGAAATAAAATTTTAAATCGGTATGTTGAACACGCAGAAACAGAAACAACGCAAGAACAACAAGCTTTTCTTCAAGCTAGAGAAAATGTTGATTATGCTTATCCGAAAGCTTTTGAACTTGCTAAACTTGTAGTTAATAGAGCATATCCAAGTGAAGATGTTGCAACTTGCAAAAGTTTAAAAGCAAAGTATGGACAACCTTTAGATGTTGTTGCAAAAGATAAATGCTTTTATTTCTCTTATGCAAAAGAAAACCTAGAAGAAGATGAAGATGAAAGAGATAGAAATATATCTGAACATTTTGATTTTGGTTTATTTGGTAGTTGTGGCAATAGTGAGTATAGTGATGAAACAGGAAAACAATTTGCTTATGCTTATAAAAGAGAAGAACTAAAAGCAAAAGAGTGTAATGCAGATATACTTGCACAACAAAATGGGAAAGATGATAACCCACATAAAACTAAACACATTGAGGCAAACGACAAGGCACTTGGATATAGTAATTATTCAAGTTATAATTCTGATGATGATAATTCAGTTGGAATGACGAGAGAGTTTGATAGTCAATTTTATTTAGATATTATTGGAACATCACATTGTCGTTCAAGAACTATTGCTTGTACTAAAGAGGAATTTCAAGTTTTTAAAATGTTAAAACTTGCAAAAGCAAATGTAATTATTTGTCATCAAAAATGGATTGATAGTATTGAAAAACAAAAACAAGCTATGAAAACAGGATTGAAAGCTTATAGATATTTAAGCGAGGGTGTTGAGTTGATGAAAGAACTTGGCATTGAAATTGACGAGGCAGAACTTGTTAGATGTAATTCAACAGGACTTACAATCTATAATCCTGTGAACTTGGCTAGTATGATTAAAGGCATGAAAAATACTACCATGACGAGAGAGCAGAAAATAGCAATTAGAAAGCAATATGAAAGTGAGGGAAAAATAAATTAATTTAAGCTATTGACAGGGTTATCCTACTTATGATAGGATAACCCTAATTAACAGAAAGAAGAAATAAAATGATAACAGATAAAACATTTAAAATAACATACTACGCAGACAAACATAAAAAACATATTACTAGATTAGGTAAATGGGTTGAGGGTTGCAGATATTGGACAGATAAATCTGGTAAAGCAATTTGCACTTACTTTGATATTGAGGCAGATAACTTTAGAAATGCAACTGTATCATGGACAATGAAAGGAGATAAATAATGTTGTACGCAATTTACTTTGCATTGCATTTTGCAATGGTCTTTTTAGGTACGATTATAGCTATCCACATTGATTTGTGGATAGGTTTAGCAATAGCAATTACTTTCGGAGTAAAGTTTTTCTTTATGCTACCAAATAATAGAGAGGATTTTAATGCCCAATAAACATTTTTGCCAAGGCCCGAATTGCCATACATACCCAACAACAGATAGATTTCTAAAATCTAAAGGCATAATTCGTGGGCGCTATGCATATGCACCAATAGACAGTCAATCTGGTTATAGATATTTAGACTCAGATAAATATTTTTGTAGTCAAGGCTGTAAGTTAGAGTGGTTAAGTGTTAATATGGAAAGTATTGAACGAGGAATTCCTGTTCCATTTATTCGTGAAAGAAGAATAACCGAGGGTTATGAAAAACGAACCACGAGCCACGAGGGTTGGCAAGGTAGAATGTATACATATAGTAGTATTTCTAAAATAGGTGTTGACAATAATGTTGATTAATATAGGATACTCCTATTAACAGAAAGGATATATGACAACAGAAAGAACAGAAAAAAGAGTTAACAGATTCAACGGTGAATCTGTTATGCTTACAAAAAAAGAAGCAAAGATTCATGATGAAATATTTATTCATGAGGTTAATGCAACACTAGAAGATTACAAGCTAGGCACGGGTGTAAGTAAACACTGGCAACACATGAGAGATAAACTTTCATGGTTCATGAAACATAATGCCAAAGCTTATATGGTTCTGTTAGACTAGTCATCTCAGCCCAGGCGCTAACGCGCCTGGGCTCACGTCCCATGGACCCCGAGGGGTCCCTAAGCAATCTCAAACAATCTTTAATCAACAACACCCATTCCCCTTTTTTTAAAAAGGGGTCCCACTACTCTAGGTTGAATTGCTTGATTTAGACTGTCAATGGTGGTAAAAACGTTTTGAACATCCTATAAGGGTGCAAAAAATTTTATAAAATTTTTTATGAATTTAGAAAAAGTAGATATAAGCAAACTACCTGCCGACGTTAGAAAGAAGTTCTTGCAATTACAGGTAATGCATGCGGAGAAAAAAATACAAAATAAAGCTCAAGATGATTTCTTAAGCTTTGTTAAATGTGTGTGGCCAGAATTTGTTGAAGGCGCGCACCATAGACACATAGCAGATAAATTTAATAAGCTTGCAACTGGGGAAATTACCCGTCTGATTGTCAATATGCCTCCACGTCATACGAAATCAGAGTTTGCATCTTATCTATTACCAGCCTGGATGGTGGGCCGGCATCCAAAATTAAAAATAATTCAAGCAACGCACACTGGAGAACTAGCAATTAGGTTTGGTCGTAAGGCTAAGAACTTAATTGACTCCGAAGACTATGCAAAAATTTTCAAAACTACACTACAAGAAGATAGCAAAGCCGCTGGTAGGTGGGAAACAGCACAAGGCGGGGAATATTTTGCAGCGGGTGTCGGCGGTGCCATCACCGGACGGGGTGCTGACTTATTAATTATTGACGATCCACACTCGGAACAAGACGCATTGTCTCCTAATGCAATGGAAAATGCGTATGAGTGGTATACATCAGGTCCAAGACAACGTTTACAACCTGGCGCAAAAATAGTTTTAGTAATGACACGTTGGAGTACTAAAGATTTGACCGGAAAATTGCTTCAAAATCAAAAAGAAGTTAAAGGTGATCAATGGGAGGTGGTCGAGTTTCCAGCGATCATGGACCACGGAACTCATTCTGAACCTGTTTGGCCAGAATATTGGAAATTAGACGAATTAGAAAAAGTAAAAGCAACACTTCCAGTTGGAAAATGGAATGCACAATGGATGCAACAGCCAACTTCTGAAGAAGGAGCAATAATTAAACGAGAATGGTGGGGAAATTACAATTCTGACGACATTCCAAACTTACATCACGTCATACAAAGTTATGATACTGCTTTTTTAAAAAAAGAAACTGCCGATTACTCTGCAATTACGACTTGGGGAGTGTTTTATCCAAATGAAGACGCACCTGCTAACTTACTTTTGCTAGATGCGATTAAAGGAAGGTATGAATTTCCAGAATTAAGGCGTTTAGCGCTTGAACAATACAAATATTGGAATCCTGAAACAGTTATCATTGAAGCAAAAGCTTCAGGTTTGCCATTAACTTACGAACTTAGACAAATGGACATTCCAGTTGTCAATTTCACACCATCAAAAGGAAACGATAAGCATGCACGTGTAAATGCTGTTGCACCTTTGTTTGAAAGTGGTATAATCTGGGCTCCGGAGCAGAAATTTGCGGAAGAAGTCATTGAAGAATGCGCCGCATTCCCTTTTGGAGATCATGACGACTATGTCGACTCAATGACACAGGCTGTTATGCGATTCAGACAAGGTGGATTACTTAAACACCCTGAAGATTATGTAACAGACAACACGAAGCGTAGACTTCGGAAGGAATATTACTAATGACTATTATAACTAAAGGAATGGGCGTTATCATTAAAAAGCTCGGTAGAAAAAAACTAAGTGCTACACAAAAAGAAGCACAAAAAAAATTTAAAAAACTTTTAGATAAAAAGAAGGGAAAAGATTTAGATTGGGATGATGTAAAAGCATCTGCTAAAATCTTTACTAAAAAATAATGGGAAAAGTTTGGAAATTAATTAAAGCGTTTAAAGAACAGAATGGTAGACTACCAAATGGTGTTGAACTAGAAGAGATTAGAAAGAGAGCTGATCGAATAGAGCTTGAAGAAAAGATTATAGAATTTCCGAGATCCAAGATCACTGATTGGAGAAAACCAAGGCCCGTGGACCAAGGACCACGAGTCATTCCCGGTGGTTCTAAAGAAGGTAGAGAGATCACTGAAAAATTAGGTATTATAACTAGACCATCA
>VTLG01017246.1_pt1 | contig 10639 bp, 10 predicted proteins | sample 4694571 | NCBI WGS metagenome assembly VTLG01 (sample SAMN12604809, study PRJNA352737) | marine metagenome | biome: ENVO:00000447; feature: ENVO:00000209|ENVO:00000569|ENVO:01000036; material: ENVO:00002151; isolation source: viral sequences binned using virsorter ... | reverse complement strand
GTGATACTTTAAGAGAACAGATTGATGTTGGTGTAGAGTCAAGATCTGGAATGAGAACCGTCATTACAGAATCCTTTGATGAGCAGTCTGTTGGTGATAGAGTTGTAAGTAGAGATCTTATTCCTTATATGAGAGCAAGGAATGTAGAATTTGATGCTAAGAGAATGAAACCTTTGACAAGAATGTATGCATTCTTTGATGGGGTAGATGTTACTAAGTATTGTATACCCAAATTACTTGAAATTGAAATGCTGGATGGTGCATTCCAGGTAGGAGAAAAGGTTAGTGCACATGTTCAAGCAACTGGTTTAGGTGAAGAGAATACTGACACTTCTGCACGAATAACTTTTAGAGTTGCTCAGTCAAATCATAGAGAAGGTGATTATGATCTTCCTACTAAGATATATCCAGAAAATCCTTATACAAATCAAATCTTACCAGAGGCATATTCATCAACTTCAACTGTTCTAAACGTTGATACTTATTCTCTTTCTAATGAAGCTCAAGGGGAGTATTGGGGATGGGTAGAATCTGGAATGGTTCTAGTTGGAGAATCTAGTGGAGCAACAGCAACTATTACTAATCTGAGACTTATCTCTGATTTAGCTGCAAATATGAAGGGAAGTTATTATGTCCCTAATCCAAATAATATTAATTTCCCAAGATTTGAAACTGGTAGTAAGACATTTACTCTAGTTAATGATGAGAATAATGATCATGATGTAGCAAGTACTATTGCTGAAGAAGCATATACTGCTGCAGGAACTCTTGAAACAGTTCAGGAGAACATTGTTTCTGTGAGAAATGCTAGAGTTGAAATGAAACAGGAATTCCAAGAGAGAGCAGTCACTAGAACGACTGGTCTTCAGGTGGTAGGTTCTGAAGTAATTAGTGAAAATATACAAGAAAATGCTGTTGTTGGATGGTATGATCCTCTTGCACAATCTTTCTTAGTTGATGAAAATAGTGGAATATTCATTACTGAATGTGATGTATTCTTTAGATCCAAAGATGATATGGACATACCTTTGGTATTCCAGTTAAGGACTATGAAGAATGGATACCCAACACAACATGTTATTCCATTCTCAGAAATTGTAGTAGAACCAGGCGATATTACTACTTCTGGGGATGGTTCAATTGCTACTACTATTAAAATGAAGGCACCAGTTTATCTGGAAGGTGGAAATGAGTATGCTATTTGTTTAGCATCTAACTCAACCAAGTATAGTGTTTATGTTTCAAGAATTGGTGAAAATGATCTTCTAACACAAACTTATATTTCTAACCAACCATATCTAGGTTCTTTATTTAAATCACAGAATGCTTCTACTTGGGAAGCAAGTCAGTGGGAAGATCTTAAGTTTACTCTTTATAGAGCAGATTTTGAAGAATCGGGAAGTGTTGAACTTTATAACCCACAACTAACAAAAGGAAATAACCAAATTCCTAAGTTAATGCCAGATTCCTTGAATCTAATTTCAAGAACTGTTAGAGTGGGACTTGGCACAACTGTTGCTGATATAGGTCTTCAAGTTGGTCAAATTATTTCTCAAGAGGTTACAAATGCTACTGGTAGATTAGTAGGAGTTGCTGGTTCTGCAACTGGTTCTCTTACTGTAAGTAATGCTGGTATTGGATATACACCTGCTGATGGATCTCGTACTGTTGCTGGAGTAAATCTTGTTACTATTAGTGGTAATGGTAGAGGAGCAACTGGTTCTGTAAGTGTTACCAATGGTGCTATTAGTGCTGCTACTATTACGGGTGGTGGTTCTGGATATCAAGTTGGTGATGTTGTTGGATTTACCACTTTAGGTGTTACTTCCGTTGGTAGAGATGCCAGACTTTCAATTGTTTCTATTGGAATGACAAGTGAATTAATTGTAGATGGAGTTCAAGGAGATTTCACTGTTGGTGCTGCTAAGACTATTCAATATACAAATAACTCTGGAAACACAGTAAATCTTAACGCAGGATATGGCGGAGATGTTCAGGTAGGTTCAACTATAGTTGATACTGATGGTCTTCATATTAAGGTAGACCATAGGAACCATGGAATGTATTTTGATGATAATTTGGTTCAAATTTCTGATGCAAGATCTGATATTAAACCGACTAAATTAACTACTCCTTTTAATCAGGGTGGATTGTCACTATCAGTAACTGATGCATCTAAATTTGGTACATTTGAAAATGTTGGTGTAGGAACTACTAACTATGGATATCTTGAGATTGGTGGTAATGGATATGGTACTGGAGAAATTATTTCTTATGAATCTGTTTCTGGTAATATAATTGGTATAAGTACCAGAGGATTAAGAGAAATCAATTATCCTGTTGGAACTCCAATTTATAAGTATGAATTGGGTGGAGTTTCTCTGAAGAGAATTAATAAGATTCATACTTTATCTGATGCGGATAATGGAAAGGATATTACATTCGATTCTTATCATGTTAAATTGGATATGAGTCAGGATGGAACAACTAGAACAGTTGCTGGATATCCAAGTCTTTATCTAAATTCAACTAAATCTGCTGGAGGATATAAGATAAGGGCAACTCAAAATATGCCATTTGAAATCCTTACTCCAATCGTTCAGAATGTATCAGTTCGTGGTACTTCAATAACTGGAGAGGTTAGAACTATTACTAGTCAGAGTATAGATGGAACCGAGATTCCATGGTTGGATGCTGGATTTGAGTCCATCACACCCAATACATCAAACTTCTTCCATACTCCTAGAATGATTGCATCTAACATTAATGAAGATTTAAAACTTGGAAATCTTCCAGGTAATAAGTCTATGAATATGAGATTATTCTTGAATACTACAGATAGTCGAGTAAGTCCTGTTATTGATGCTCAGCGATTGGCGGTTATCACAACTTCCAATAGAGTTAATAATGCAGTTACTGATTTTGCTTCTGATAGCAGAGTAAATGGTATTGATACTGATCCAACAGCATGTCAATATATCTCTAAAGAGGTAATTCTTGAGAATAGTGCAAGTTCTATTAAGATATTTGTAGATGCTCATATCAATGTCAATTCTGATATTAGAGCGTTCTATTCAATAGCAAACATTGAGGGTGGAGTCCCAATCTTTACTCCATTCCCTGGATTTAATAATTTGGATACTAGAGGTCAGGTTATTGCAGTAAATGATAGTGATGGTCAATCTGATGTATTCATTCCTAAGGTTAATTCTACTGGATTTGAAAGTGGTGATTTAGAATTTAATGAGTATGTATTCACTGCTGATCATTTACCTTCATTTAGGACCTACAGAGTTAAGTTTGTATTGACTTCAACCACTCAAGTTTTTGTTCCTCGTATCAAAAAACTAAGAGTAATGGCATTAGCATAATGTATAAAGTTGAAGGACATGGTGATCTTGCTAGAGATCCAAAAACAAATGCTATTGTTAATGTAAACTCTTTTGACCATGATAGGTATGTGGCAACTCGCGATATTAAACAAGTGAAAGAGCAAGACCTTGATAATATGAAAGATGATCTTGATAATTTAAAAGGTGAAATTGGGGAAATAAAATCATTACTTAGGGAGTTAGTCCATGGCAAGTAAAAAGATTACCTTTGATCCTGATGCAGGAGTACCCTATGCAGCAAACTTAACTATTTTTGGTGGAGCTCAATCTATTACAGAGTTTACTGTAGTAGATACTGGCAATGCTGCTTTTGATTTTTCTAGTGCAAATGCCGTAGGAATAGCTACAACTACTGGATGGACTGCTTCTTCCCAATTAGCAAAAAGCGTTGCTGTAGGGGCAACTATGGGTGCCTTAGCAACCTTTAATGTAGGATTCACTAGTGCTGCAGGTGGAAAATTTAAGTTAACTTTAACTGCTGGTGAGACTAGAAGTTTATCAGAAGGAAGATATGTATATAATGTTTTAGTAAGTTCTGGCGCAACAATATATAATATTGCCAATGGTAATGTTCTAGTATATGCAGGCATCTCTTCTGTTCCCTAAATATCTAAAAGAATAGTTGTATAAATGGCTCAACCAGCAAGCAGGAATGAATTTAAGGAATATTGTTTAAGGCAATTGGGTGCTCCTGTGCTGGAAATTAATCTAGCCACAGAGCAATGTGATGACATAATAGATGATGCTATTCAATATTTCCAAGAGAGACATTTTGATGGTGTTTCTCAAACCTTTATGAAATATCGGGTAACTCAAGATGATATTGATAGAGGTAGAGCATCTACTAATGGAAATTATGGAACAGTAGGAATAGTTACTGAGACTGCTACAGCAGATATTGCAGGAACAGAAACTACATTTGATTACTATGAAAATAGTAATTATTTACAAGTTCCTCCAGAAGTTATTGGAGTAACTAAGATATATCATTTTGATGGAATTAATACTGCTACTAATAACATGTTTAGTGTTAAGTATCAGTTATTCTTGAATGACATTTATTATTGGGGTTCTACTGAAATATTGACCTATGCGATGACTAAAACTTATTTGGAAGATATTCAATTTTTATTGACGACTCAAAAACAAATAAGATTTAATCAGAGGATGGATAGATTGTATCTAGATATTGATTGGGCTAGTTTGACTGTAGGAGATTTTATAATTATTGATTGTTTCAGAGCATTAAATCCAAACGATTACTCACGAGTTTGGAATGATTCGTTCTTAAAAAGATATACTACTGCACTTATGAAGAGGCAGTGGGGACAAAATTTACTTAAATTCCAAGGAGTTAAATTGCCAGGAGGGGTTGAATTAAATGGACGGCAAATCTATGATGACGGGATGAAAGATCTTGAAATCATTAGAGAGCAAATGTCTAATACTTATGAACTACCTCCATTAGATATGATAGGTTAATATTATGGCACTTAACCCATACTTTCAGCAAGGTGCTAGGAACGAACAAAGTTTAGTTCAAAGTCTTATCAACGAACAGTTGAGGATGTATGGTGTTGAGGTGCATTATCTTCCTAGGAAGTATATGACTGAGAATACAGTCATAAGGGAAGTAATTCAGTCTAAGTTTGATGATGCTTATCCATTAGAAGCATATGTTGATACGTATGATGGATATGCAGAAAATCCTGTATTGATGACAAAATTTGGTATTGAAGGAACCAATGAAGTTACTCTTACTATTTCTAGAGAGAGATGGGAGACTTATATTGAACCTTTAATGAAGAATGAGGCAAATGTAAAATTAACCACCAGACCAAAAGAAGGTGATTTAGTATACTTCCCTCTAGGTGATAGACTATTTGAAATTAAGTATGTTGAGCATGAGAAACCATTCTATCAACTACAAAAGACTTATGTTTACCAGTTGAGGTGTGAGCTCTTCCGTTATGAGGATGAGGTTATTGATACTGGTATTGCTGCTATTGATGATGAACTGGTAGGAGATGATATTGCAGATGGAACTACTGAGGATGGTATTTCTACAATTCTTGGAGTAACTCAAACACTTACAATGGTAGGTGCTGGAGTAACTGCTGCTGCATATACTGGAATTATAACTTCAGGTGCTATATCTTACTTTAAGATTAGTAATCGTGGTGGTGGATATGCTGGAATTCCGACTGTAGGTGTATCTTCTGCACCAGCAGGTGGGGTCACAGGTATTGCTACTGTTGGAGAAATGATTGGTGGAATGCAGTATTGTAATACAAATGTCAATTCTGCACTTAAGTCTGTTCAAGCAATTCATATAATCAATCCAGGTGCTGGATATACAGTTGTACCGGGGGTTGAATTTACTAATACTGGAAATGGTTCTGGTGTTGCTGCTACTAGCTTTATTAGTGATAACACTCTAGGTATCGTAACAGTTACTGCTAGTGGTAGTGGATTTACTACAGCACCAACAGTTACATTCCCTGCTCCAGATTCAATTGCTAAGACTGGAATTGGTACTACTGCCACTGCTGCTGCTGTCATGAATGCTGCAGGTAAGATAACCAATGTCTGGTATACAAATACTGGTTCAGGTTATACTACAGGAGATTTACCAGTTTATGCTACATTCTCTATACCTGGTGGAACTGGTAGTGGAAACTTCCAATTCAATGAGGTTGTTACCGGTGGTACAAGTGGAACAACAGCAAGAGTAAGAGTATGGAGGTCTGATACTAATGTACTTGAATTAAACAATGTAGCAGGAACATTTGTTATTGGAGAAACCTTAACAGGAGCATCCTCAGGTGCTACTCATGACATAAGACTTATTGACACAGAAATTGGAGAAACTGAAGAATATGCTGATAACTTTAATATAGAAACTGAAGCAGATAAGATTCTAGACTTCACAGAAAACAATCCCTTTGGGATGCCATAAATAATATACCAGGAATTTAACAATGTTTGAATATTTTTATAACGAAATATTGAGGAAGACCATTATTTCTTTTGGTACTCTTTTTAATGGGATATCAATTACACATACAGATTCTAGTGGTGCTGATGTGAATGTCACTAAGGTTCCGTTAGCATATGGTCCTACACAGAAGTTTCTGGCAAGACTTACACAACAACCTGATTTAAATGCACCTACAGCAATAACTCTGCCTAGGATGTCATTTGAATTTACTGGGTTGACTTATGATCCTTCTCGTAAAGTCACTACTACTCAACAGATTGTAGTAAAAGATCCTGATGATGGAACTGAGACCAAAAAGGCATATATGCCAGTTCCTTATAATATGCAATTTGAACTTGCTATTATGTGTAAGTTGAATGATGATGCTTTACAAATTACAGAGCAGATTTTACCATATTTCCAACCTGCTTATAATTTATCTGTTAATTTAATTTCATCGATGAATGAGAAGAGAGATATTCCTGTTATATTAGAAAACATTACAATGCAAGATGATTATGAAGGAGACTTTGATAAGAGAAGAGTTCTTCTTTATACTATAAGATTTACTGCAAAGACTTATCTATTCGGTCCTGTTTCCAGCGCAACCAAGGATATCATCAAGAAGACAACCGTTACTTATCTTGCTGGTGGTTCCAAGAGTACAGAAAGGGATATCTCTTACTCAGTTACTCCAAGAGCAATCAAAGATTATACTGGTGATGTTCTTACAACATTAGTTAATGATATAGGAATATCTGAGGTGGTATTTGCTGTAGAAGATACTAGTGGATTAAGTACTAAGAAGTATTATGATATTGGCGGTGAAGAAATTTATATCACTAAAATTGATGCAGCTGCTAAGAACATAACAGTAGAAAGAGGTAAGGATGGTACTACAGTTGGTTCACATCTAAGAGGCGATCCAGTTAAGGGAATTACTCAAGCAGACAATGAACTTGTTGCAATTGGTGATGACTTTGGATTTGATGGGTCTACTACTGGATGGGTTGATTAATGAAGATGACAAAGAAGTTTGATCAATTGGATGATGCTTTTAATGTAGCAACAGAAGTTGTTACAGAATCTTTACCTGCTAAGGTAGAAAGGCAAAAACCTGATAGATTGACCAAAGATGATATTGACAAAGATTATGAGTACACAAGAGGCAATCTATACTCTATCATTGAAAAAGGACAAGAAGCAATTAATGGAATTCTTGAACTTGCTCAAGAGAGTGAAATGCCAAGAGCGTATGAAGTTGCTGGACAGTTAATTAAGAGTGTTTCTGATGCAACTGATAAATTGATGGATCTTCAGAAAAAACTGAAGGATGTGGAGGAAGAGAAGGTTTCTAAAGGTCCTTCAAATGTTACTAATGCTCTTTTTGTTGGATCTACTGCTGATCTAGCAAAGTTAATTAAGAAAGAAAATGGCCCAATTAAATAAACTCACACCTATTATATCTCTTACGGGTATTTCTACAGTTGGGATTTTAACTGTTGGAGTTACTGAACTTGCTGGTGGTACTGGGGTTAGTACTACAACTTATCTAAGATCTATATTAATGCACAATACTGCAGGAGTAGGAACCTGTACATCTTCTGTATATGCTTATCCTCCTTGGGAAGAAGTTCAGGGAGTTGGGAAAACTGCCTATGAGTTATTAAGAAAAGATTTAGACCCAGGAGAGACCTATCTTTGGGATTTACCATCATATCCAATAATATTAACTGATAGGGAAAAATTGGTTGTTGAAATTAAGAAACCGGAAACAGCAGGTGGGTCAGGTATTGGTTCTGTGGTTAATTATGTACTATTTGGTGATGAAGACTCTGCTTGGGCATAAATAACTTTGGGAGAAAAATCCCGAAGTATTTAATTTACTCATACCATGTCGGACAAGTTACCGTCAATTGATGACTTCTATGAGGAGTTACCATCAGTTGAGGAGGTTATAAAAGAAGAAAATTTACCCTCCGTTGACGAGTTCATTGAGAAGGAAGAAGAAGAGATTGTAGAAGAGACAATAGAAGAATCTGTAGAAGCAGAGGATCTTACAGAAGTAATACGTCTTATTAATGACTTAAGAAGGGATATTCCTGATATTCCTGAAATTAAGTGCTATGATGAGCCATTACAGAAACTCACTGAGTACGTTGAACAAATTAAAGAGAGTATTCCTGAGATACCTGAAATAAAGGAATATGATAATGAAGTAGAAGCAATATGTGAACAAATTGATTTGGTAAGGGAAGAGATTAAAGATCTTCCTGAAGTAAAGTATTATGATGAACAGGTAACTTTAATTGAAGATAGAATTGATAATCTCCAAACTGAGGTAACTAATCTTCCTGAGGTTAAGTATTATGATGCTGAGATAGAAGCAATATGTGGGGCAATTGATGAAGTTAAGGAAGCAATACCTAAGTTCCCTAAGTGGGTTAATGAGGTTAATGAAGTCCCAGATTTCTCATGGATTGGAAAGACATTTAGTGTAATTGATGATGACTTCGTTAAAGTTAATGATCATATAGGAGATCTTAAGACTAAGTTTGATTTTGATATTGATACTCTTACAGAAAGTCTTGATACTAAAGATTTTGAACGTAGAGGAGAAGTTAGTAAGGTAAGAGAAGACCTTAAAGAAGCAAAAGAAAAAATATACGAAGAGTTAAAAGAAACTGCGATAAAAATCTATGAGCATCAAACTCAATTTAAAGATGATGATCGCAAATTAAAGAAGCAGGTATTAAGTAGACTTAATGAAACTAAAGGAAAACTGGAAAAACAGATCCTGGATTTTAATGTAAAAAATTATGAGAATAATAAAGAACTTCAGAATTATTTTGATGGATTAAAAGAGGAAATTGGCAATCTTCCAGAACCCAAGTATTATGATGATCCTATAAGAGATTTAAAGAAGAATATATCTCACTTAGAAAAAAAGAGGGAAGAGCAGGGACTTAATATTACTGAACTCTATAGGATTGTTGAGGAGTTAAAAGGAACTCAACAAGACTTAAATGAACAGGTTTCAAAATATGGTGATACTGATCCAGGAAGACCTATAACGCCGGATCCTAAACTAAAACAGGGAAATGATCCTCTTACAGCAACTGACCAGAAGTTTGCTACTCTTAAAGACCTAGCAGCAAATTATAGGTTATTTGTTAATAGAGTTGAACAGCAGTTATATACAATTGGTGGTGGTGGTGCCGGATTCCTTAAGGATCTTGATGATGTTAATATCTCTGGATTGGTTAATGGAGATACTATTATATGGAATTCTTCAACCAGTAAATGGGATGTTGGATCTATAGGTGCTGGAAGTACAACTTGGATTCATGATGCTGTTGGTATTCATACTTTATCAAATGTTGGTATTGCTACTACTGCTAGATCTGATAGTGCTTTATATGTTGAAGGAACTGCTACTATTACTGGTGACTTAAATGTTACTGGTGATATTGTATATGATGAGGTAGATGGTAGAAACCTGAATATTACTGGTATAGCGACGGTAGGTACTCAATTCTATCCACCTGTACTAACTACAACACAAAGAGATGCCCTTACTGTTAGTGAAGGGTGTATGATTTTTAATACTACTACCAAGAAGATAGAATTCTATGATGGTACTTCTTGGAATACTTTACCAGGAATGAGTCTTGGTCTTACTGTTGCTTTAGATGGTTAATTCTATGGAAAAACAATTTTCACAATTTATGCGAGAAGCATCTCCTGCAGGGAAAGAATGTCCCAAGGGAGAATATTATTGTACTAAAAGAAAAAAATGCATGCCTATTCCGAGTGGATATCATGTAGGAAGAGGTGGATGGTTAGTACATGATCATAAACATACTGGTAATGGAAAAAATGGAAATGGTAATGGCAACGGTAATGGGTCCCATAACGGGAATGGAGGTTCTAATGGCAATGGTGGCGGTCATAGCGGTGGGAACGGCAACGGTGGTGGTGGCAATGGTGGTGGAGAATGATAAATAACACTTTATGATGTAAAAAATGCCACAACAAACTATTAAGTTTACAATTCGACAAGATGGCACTGTAACCGAAGAGGTTATGGGTGTTGTTGGAAATGATTGTGAAAATCTCACCAAAAGAATTGAGGAGAGATTGGGAGTAGTAGAAAGAGTCGAACACAAACCAGAGTACTATCAACAAAAACAAACAGAAGATGTCACACTTCACATGCATCAAAACGAAAATTAGAGAACGTCCTTATTTGATTGAAGCATTAGAA
>VTLG01010838.1_pt1 | contig 10641 bp, 17 predicted proteins | sample 4694571 | NCBI WGS metagenome assembly VTLG01 (sample SAMN12604809, study PRJNA352737) | marine metagenome | biome: ENVO:00000447; feature: ENVO:00000209|ENVO:00000569|ENVO:01000036; material: ENVO:00002151; isolation source: viral sequences binned using virsorter ... | reverse complement strand
GTGTCAAGGTTTGAACTCGCAAATTTATTTCTGCAATAGTTTCTATTACATTGTATTCAATGTAGCTAAAAACTAATGTACCTGCGTCTTCATAATTCGTCATTTTTCAAACCTGACTATGCTTTTTATCTTTGCTCTTATCATCTTGTTTAATCTACGTTCAAGTTTAGTGCCTATCCCAAACCATTCACGTTGTGGCAGATTTCCTCCACCTTCATTATGAAATTCAGCAACTTCTTTTCGCTTCTCTGCTACTGTAACTTTAGATTCTAAACTACTAGCAGACGCTGTTTTACTCCTATAAATTTTTCTCATTGCTCCTGTATCTATCAATGGTGTTCTTGGAAATGAAGAACCTTTTTTCTTTTTTGCTCTTATTGTGCTATCTTCAAGTGGAGCAAAGCTAACACCATGTATATCTTTTTTCTTTTTTAAATTTGATTTAGTTTGTCCTACAAAAGCGTCAGCTATATCATTAAGCATTTCAGCTATTTTTGCATTAACAAATTTAATATTCTTTCTATTTCTTAATTTACCTCTTATCATTTAAATCCTTTAACAATCGTTTTAGCTAATTTTTTACCACCTTTAATAGCTTTCTTAATATTACCTTCTTCACTATTGTAAAAATCTTGAGATAGTTTTGTTAAATATTCTTTAGGATTTAACATTAAATCATCTATGTCTATTTTTTTTAAAAACTCTTGCTTTCTGTTTCTTACGTTTTCTCTTAAAACTTCTAATGTTTCTTGGTGTTTTTTTATATGTTTATCTTGTGACATATTATTCTTGTATTTCAGGCACAGCTTTTTCGCCTATTTTAAATATGTTTGTTTCATTAGTGCTTTGCTCTTTAATTCCATTAGCTACTTTTTTTCTTTCAACTAGATATGCTTGTGCATCTTCTCTAGTTGGAAAGCCGTCGGTATCGTAATGCATTAGCCAATCTATTTTATCAGCAAGGCCATGTTTAAATTTCCATTCCCACATATCCATGTCTCTTTCAGGATCAGGGAAATTTATTTCAGTAAAATTAATACTCATGTTTTCTGTTAAGGCTATATTGTTTTCTGATTCTGCTATTAATTTTTCTATTTTATATAAATCTTTTTCAACTCTATTAAATTTCTCCACGTCGTCTTCTCTTGCTTCTAATAAAGCAACATTTTCAACTTTCAAAGCAACACCTGATTTGCTCCCGTTAATTCCAAAGTCAAAACTTATATGATGATTAATTGCTAATTGCTGTAATTGAAATTTAATGCCTTCTACGATTGAGTTAATATCTACATTAGGACTTAAATTATTCATATTACCATTGTCAATTACAACTACTTTATTAAGGCCTAACTGTATATTATTAGTATCTACTTGACCTTCAATAACAAACTGTCCTCCTGCTTTTCTTATGTGGTGCTGTAATTGTGTCATAGCAACATCTATCTGCATATTTCCTTTGCAAATGTCTTTACCTTTTCCGTCGTTCCAAAATTCATCTATTTGATGATTAGGCTGTATAAATACGAATGGCAAAATTCCGTATGGATTCACATCGTCCTCATTAATATGCATTATTTTACCTGCTGAATTAAACCTGAAATGTTGCTCTGCGTCCCAATACACAAATTCATCTTCTTGCGTATCATAAACAGAATCAGTAGTCTTTGGCACAGGATAAGTTATGCCAATTGGATTCATAGGATCGTTTATGTCAAATAATGGCTCAAATACAAATCTTGGTATGTATACAAATTTGTCTTCTTTCCAAACGACTTGCAATGCAATAGTGCCTAAAAGATTATGCATTCTTTCAATTTTTTTCATTAAAAAGTTTTTGTCTTCAGTTATCTCTGTATATCTTTCATCTTCTGCATTTCTTTCAGGTGCATTTTTATACACTAAACTAATTCTATCAATTAGTCTTCTAGTCATATTAACTGTGTACAAAGGTATTTCTTCTTGCAAAGTTCCTGAAAAATATTTCTGTATATATTTTTCTGTATTTGCATATTGGTAATAATCTATACACATATCTTTGTGCATATCTCTTTTGTCTGCGTTTATTGATTTTAATTTTTCAATTGAATCTTTTATTACTTGGTCTGCACTACTGAATATCATTCTTTCTCCTATTGTCTATTCTTTTCATTAACATTTTCAGTTTTCCAAGACCATTATGCCATAAAAGTTTGAGTTGCAGGACGTCTGCATGGGTACTCATAATCGACAAAATAACCAAGAGCATCGCTGAAGTGAGTTAGCTCTGAATTGCTCTTATCTAGCTCTCTAGTTATTCCCTTAACTACTACCTGTTCTAAATCTCTAATTAATCCCTTACATTTAGGATCTATTGTCATGCTGTTAAAAGCATTGTTCATTGAGTTTAACCTATCTATAACTCTAGGTGCTGATTTTTTAACTTTAACTATAAAACCTTGTTGCCTTAATATATTATGGTCTGTATCTCCTGTCGTTTTCCTCTGCTGTCCTGCAGGATCAGGATAACATAAGTATGGGTTCCTTGGGTTTTTCTTAAAGAAATCGTCATTTGAATATCTATTTGGCTTATATTTTTCTTTTACTATATTAGAAATTCTTTCAGTCATTAGTTCGCCTGAACCTGAATGAGTTATTTTAATTTCATCTATCACTCTGATTTTTGGCTCTCCGTCGTATATTTGTAGCACAATTCCACACATTGGTTGCACGTTAAAGTCAATGCAAAATATGATTGGTCTATCACTATCGTAGTGTATTGGTGCGACATTTTTACTCCTGTCAAAATTATAATATGCGTTTTGATTGGTTAGATTTACAAACTTACCATTTAGATACGCTTCAACTAGTTTGTCGTCGTAGTTGCTGAATAATGTGTCAATGAACTCTTTTGGCAAAAACTTATTATCCATAGTCTTGCCATGATATAATCTATAACCTTCAATTGGATTTTCAAACCATTTTTCATAAACCCAATTAAAACCTTCAGGCGTTGTCGTCGTAAAACCTGTTAAATGATTTCCGTCTCTTAATCTTGAAATGCCCATTTTCCAAGCACTATCATCTTTTAATAACGCACTTTCATCTATGCCAAAACAAGCCAAGTTTAATCCTGCCCACCTTCTCCAATTTTCAGCAGATCTTAATATTATATATGCTTTACCTGTTTTCCAAACAACAGTGTATCTCATGTCACTAGCTTTGTATTCATATTTAAAACCAAGTTCGTCCATAAGATGTTCTAATGTAGGCTGTAACACATCTTTTATCATAGGGTAAACAGGCTCTGCTAATAATATTGTTTTTTCAGGATTCCTTCCACATTCAACAAGTGCTTTCAAACAAAAAGCTACAGTCTTTCCTGATCCATATCCTGCTACTAATGCAGGGAATTTAATTTTAGTTCTGACAAAAGAATTTTGGTGTTTAAATACTTCAAATTTCTTCAAGGTCAAATCCTTCAATTAATTCTTCATTTGAAAAAGCAGGTTGATCTGTCTGTCCTAATAATTGTTTTCCTAGCCATATTAACATCGAAGTATTTCCTTTTTCAGCAGATCTCCATTGAAGCTGTCTCAATTTAATTTTTCCTTTATCTCTGCCTTTTGTAAGAAATTCCGAATAACTCTTTTCAATTAAATCAGCAGAGCAACCAAAAAAAGAAGCTATTTCTTTATTTGTGCAACCGAAACTTGCTAATTGTTCAACTTGTTTTCCGTCTATTTCGTATTTTTTAGGTCTAGCCATATTTTATCCACGTTAGTTTTTAAATTTTCTTCATTATTATTTTCAAGCATTTCCATTTCACTGCTATACTTCATATATATATTATTTAATTTAGTATATCTGCTTTTAATAAATCTTTCTGTTTGTTCGTCTTGCCTGTCTATATGTCTTTGTGCAGTTATTTCTTTATGTGCTGTAAGCATATAAATTTTACATTCTCCATATTCTTTCATTTTTTCGATAAAAGAACCATTGAACAATCTATCTCCTTCAAATATAACAGAGTATTTTTCTTTTTTATCGCATATGTATTTTAAAAAATCTACAGTATCAGGTTGAACAGCCATTGACAACCTATCAGTGCCACTAAATAGCTTTTCATCATAAATACCAAACAAAAACACATTATCAGGATAACACTCTCCTCTTAATTTTCCAAATTTAAAAGATGATTTCTTTCCTAGTTTCTTTCTTAACGCTCTTATTAAAGTCGTTTTACCTGAAGCAGGAACACCTCCTATTGCAATTAGTTTATTTCTTTTAGCCATTTCCAATCAAAATACTCCTTTCTATATTGCCACAATACACTCCAATCAACACCTTCTGTAACTAAATTTTCTATCTTTTCTATTTCTTTTCTTTGTCGTTCTATGTAATAACCAATATACCTTTTGCCGTATTTATATTTCTTATAAGCACAAAGCGTTGTTTCTACGCTCCAAACTGTAGTGTCATCAGGTCTTTTTTCTTCAATGTCTTTAAACAGATCCCAAAATTCTTTATATAAATATTTATATTCTTTTTTTGATAAAGGTTTTTTTACTTTATGCGTAACTAAATCGTCTCTACCTAATGCAAAGCAAAGTCCGTTTCTACTAGATTCAGCATTTTTCAAATCTAGGCCATTAGGTGACATGGGGAATCCTGTTAATACATAAACTGATTCTAAATACAAAAACAAACCAAACCTACCCATTTGATAGCATTTTCCAAATTCATTATAGCAATTTTCATAATTCAATATTTTATCAGGCGTTTTTAGTGTGAAATATTTTTCTGCTTGGCTCTCACTGTTTATAACTTGTGTATAACTTCTTACCATATCTACAAATTGATTTCTAGATCTCACCCATGCTTTATCAGTAGTGAATATAACTTTTTCTCTATTAGCTTTCCACCACCTTTCCATTCTGTCAAAATTAACTAATTTGTAATCAGGAAATTCATTAAATATATACCAAGCTGTAACACCACAATAGCAAGTTGAATATAAAAACGCCAACCAATACCTTTGCTCTAATGTAATGTCAAATCTATTTGCTAGATACAATAGGCACGAATAAGCAGGGTCTGTATCCCCATTTTTCATCATTTGGATATGATAATTCTTGTATTCCTCTATCCTCGTCAAGTAAATGCTCCAATTTATAAGTTTTGTCTTGTTTTACAGGCTTTACTTTATCAATTCCACATCTTTTAAAAATATCTCTTGTTGAAGCAATAAAAACAGAGTTTCCAATGATTGCTCTGTATAAAGGTCTTTCAGCGTTCCTATGGCAATAAATTTCATTATCTATTATAAAAATACCTGCAAAAGAACAATTCAGTTCTTCAATAATTTCTTCTGAATACATATTTTTAGACAAATGCAAAAAAATTTCAGCGTCATTATTGGAACTCATTTCAATTCCGTATTCTTCTTCCATTTCTTTTTTAGTACCCATATTTATAACGCCATTAAATGCTATGTAGTTATTATTATATTCAATTGGTTGATTGTTTGTTTCCTCGTTCCAATCTCCACTCGTTGAATATCTGCCATGTGCTATTAACATATTTGTATCAGGTATTTCTACTTCAAATGTGAATTGTTTTTTTAATTCAATTTCGTTTTTTTTATTTTTATAAGCATACCCAAATGAGTGCAATCCTCTAATTTTAGATTCTTTTACAAGTTTAGATAATAATTCTTTATCTTCTTTTGTTTGTTTTTTTGAATAATATCCAATTACAGCACACATTATTTTTTGTAATTCATCATTTTTTTTCTGTCTTTTGACTTTGTATAACTCACTCCTAATGGCACAAAGCCTATTTTTTTGTAAAATTTATTAGATTCCTCGCTATCATAATCAGTTTTTAATTCAATAGGATCTCCTATGTATTCAACTAATTGTTTTCCATAGCCCTTTTTTTTATGTTCGTTATGTGTAGCAATTTCGTATATAACTTTTACATTGTCACGTTTTCTTATTAAATAATGGCAAAATGCAACACCTTCAATGACAATCCACCTTTCATTTTCTTTTGCGTTGTCCCAAAATCTTTTCCATTGTAATGCTCCGTAACCTTTTCCACCTAGTATAACTTTGTTTTGACTGAATATGTCTATAATCCAATCTTTGTCTTCATATATTACTGATCTAATAGAGTTCTTCACTGATTTTTGCTCCGTATTTTTTTGCACGTTCTATTTCTTGTTTAATCGTACCACATCTCATCATTTTTTCTCTCATATAACAAACTAAACTAATTCTTTCGTATTCACCATATTCACCTATCAATTCTGTATTGCCGTGTATTAAAGTTGTATTATTCATTACTATTACATCGGTAGGCCTTATATCTATTGCTATTTTATATTCAGGAAAACATAAATAACCACCTTTGTAATTACCTGCTCCAAATACTCCCATTCCTGCACAACCACCTGTCAAATTTCCTCTATCTCTATGAAAAGCTGTTCTGTAATTCATATTAAAAGTAGTTGTAGTAAATGCTGTATCTTTAATTACAAAATCTTGTGAAGTTTTTTTAATTTTTAATTTTTGGTTTTTGTATAATTCAGGACTATATTCCTCGTAATATTTATTTATAATATGTATAATTGGTAGTATTTTTGCCCACTTATCAGGATTTTTTTCTGTAAAGGCACAAATTCTACAATATGGCGTTCTAGGGTATCTGTCAAAAAAACCACCTATTCCTGATTGAACTTCTAATATTGTTTTACTAGTACTAGACCTAGTTCCGTCTTTTTTTATAGCATATTTAGAAGATCCTTTAAATGTTGCATTTGTTCTGTTGTATGTTATTGAACATCCTGCTTTAAGACTGCTGTATGCTTTTTTAATTAATTTGTTTGGTATTGCATTAGGTATATATGCAAAAACAAATTCACCATTATCTTTTGCAATGCATTTTTCCTTAATTAAAGTATCGTAGTGTGTTTCGTTTGGTAATACACCTATAATTTTACTAGCTTCTTTTTTAGTTAATTGCTTTTCTACGTTCAGATTCATTTTCTAAAACTTTCTTTATAACATCAGTTATGTTTTCTAGTTTATAAACTTCCATTAATTCAACACAAGTTGTAGTCACAAATTTATATTCTTCTTCATTAAAAAATAATTGCAACATTTTTACATTAGCTTGTGGAACGTAATCCACGTTTATTTCGCTGTCTTCTTCATTGTCGCCTGTAATTATTTCTAAATCTTTTGCTTCACCAATTAATTTTTTAAGTTCATCGTCATCAAATCCTGTCAAACCAACATTCACTTCAGATGAATTTATTTCAGTTAGTAGTTTATTTAATTTGTAGTTATCCCATTCACCTGAAATTTTATTTAAAGCTATGTTTAAAGTTTTTTCTTTTACAGGATCTATGTCAACGAAAACACATGGGACTGTATCGTTTCCTAACTTTGTCCACGCTTTAATTCTTTGGTGTCCTCCTATTACTGTCATATTTTTATTAACTATTACAGGATCTAGAAAACCAAATTCTTTTAAAGAATCCATTAATTTCTGCATTTCGTTTGCATTAATTTTTCTAGGGTTATAAGGTGCTAATTCTAAATTATCTATTTTTTCATTTTTAATTTTCATCGTTTTCCTCTATTAGTTGTTCGTGTCTTTCAAATATGTAGTTAGATAAAAAGTGAAAAGCTAATTCAAATAAATTTACGTTATGATACTTTTCGAATGCAAGTTTTCCTTTGTTATGATATTCTGTATGATGATGCCTGCATAAAGGTATGCAAGAATAATGCTTTATGTTTGGTTTTTTTCTATTTCCTCCCATGCCTACACTAATTAAATGGTGAGGATCTACAAATCCTTTGTGATAACAAACACAGCAATAGCCTAAATTTCTTATAAAATCCACATATTCTAATGAGTTCATATGTTTTCCCTTACTATTACAGTGAGCGTCTTTAAATATCTAGTTATTTTTTTATCATAATTTTCAGACAATTGCCCTGTGACTTGCTCATAAGTAACATCTACATAATCAGGGCTGTCGTCCCATATTAAATTTTCATCTATCATAGCGTCTACTAAACCTTTGCAACCTAAAACTAAATTATCATAATCTAATTTTCTCGCTCTATAGCTTATTATTTTTATTTTATATTTTTTACATTCTGCTTTTTTAACGTTTTTTAATTTCATTTGATTGCGTATAAAAAGTGCGTATTCTTTTTTCGCTCTACTTCTTACAGCCCAATGCTGTCTTAATATTTTGTTTGCTGATTGTATTTGTACAGGTATGACTAATATGTCAGAATCAATTTTATCGGAATGTTGGCTTTTTAGTTCCATAGTTGGCTTGCAATATACTTAAAATATTTTTAAAAACCTACCACAATGGATATTTTTTTTTCATTTCTGCTTTTTTTCTTCCATGATCTAATGACTTTTTATTTAAACATTTGCGACAATCTTTCCTAATATAAGCACCAACTCTTACTTTTAATTTTCCTTTTAAATCAATTTTACAAGTTCCACATTTATTCATTTCATCTCCTGAATATTTATTTCTAGCAAATAACGTATATCTCTTAAATTGCTATTTTTAATTTCATAATTATCTGTCGTAGTAATCATAGTATCGTCTTTACCTCTAGGTCTCTCACAACCTTTCTCATAGAAAATTGCACGTTCTTTTATTTCTTTTTTCCAAATCCAACCACAAAACTCTATATAATTAGTTTTTTTATTAACCGAAGTAAATAACAATATATCACATTTGTATTTTAATTGTAATTTAGCAAAATTATTTACATAATCAGATCTTGTATAAAAATTTCTTCCCATAGCTTTAACATCTATAGTTCTATTCATATGCTTAATATCAAATCCTCCGTCGAACTCATTTTTCTTTAAATTAAGATCAGGATAAAAGTCTTTTAATAAAAAGCAAGTTTCCATTTCTGCTAATAATCCAATAAGTTGATTTTCTTTGTTTCCGTCATGCTCACCTCTATTAGCTAAATTGTGTGTTTTTAAATAGTTCCAACACTTTTCTTTAACTTGTTGATTTATTGGTTTAATAATTGGCGAATAATTATTCATAACTTTCATTAATAAGATGCTTTTTAAAGTCAGACATAATTTCTTCTATGGTCATATCATATATTTCATCTTCTGTGTAATCTTTACATTTTATAAGATAATCAATAACCTCTGATAAAATAATCATTGTTTTTTCCTCGGATTTATTTTTGAATTACAGCAACTACTATCTTTGTTTAAATCGTATTCTTTGTAAAATGAACTTTCATTACATTTATCGCAATAGCCAATATAACAATAACCTGTAGCGTCTAACTTATATTCAGATAGGTCTGCTTTAGGTGTTAAATTCCAATCTTTAGCATTCTGAATCCATTTCTTTAATCTTCTGCTAATATCAAATGTCTTTTGCATTTCAAATTTCATTTTATTACCACTCATATTAGATTCAGTCCAATAATCGCAAAACTCTTTTATTATTTTAGGATCTACTATAGGTGTCATTTTTTTACCTTCAGCACTAACTTTATTTATAAATTTTTGTTCTCTTTTATCTTTATTTTCTTTATTATCTTTATTTATATTATTAATTATATGCTTTTGATTTTCTTTTGAGTTGTTTTCGTTTTGTTTTTGATATTGGTTTATCTGATAAGTATCATATTTTAGGATAGTTACGATAGTCATCTTGTTTGTTGCCTTGTATTGTATTGAACCTGTTTTTTCAAGAAGTTTTAAAAAGTTAGATAACCTTGTATTACTCCAACCAAATAACAATCTCATTTTTAATTGAGAGACAATCATATCTCCTCTTTTTAGCTTGTATATTTCATTCCCTATACAAGCTTCACTATCTACGTAGTTCGCCCTAAATAACAACCAAAGCCACGCTTCAAACCTGCTGTATTGCTTACTGAACTTAAATATGTCGTGTTTCAGGATCTTTCTATTTAATGAAATCCACCCACTCATTTTATTCCCTCCAATATTTCTTTACATAATTCATAAGGCACTTTGCTTCTTTCATAATCATTTTTTAAACCTTGCGTTCCTGTGTTACTTCCTCTAGGTGCTCTTTCATGATTGCAATCAGGGTTGCCGTTTTTGCAGACATTCCTAGGATTCCAATTATAATCATTAGTCCATATGTCTGTTGGTTTTGCTCTTTTAATTGTATCTTTTTCTTCATTAAAATATTGACAATACCAAACAGTATGTCTTGCGTGTTCAGGCATAAATCTATTTTCTGTAATTACTGGTAACTTTCTTAATAGACCTCTTGGATTTTCAATATAAAAATATTTTGGTTTTATGAAATGTATTAACCATATAGTATAATCAACTAACCACAAACCTTCTTCTGCTCTTTTTGTTTTTGGTATATATGCTTTATTTCCACCTTTCCAATGATGACCTATTGAAGCAACACTAAAAGTCTGACACGGCACAGATGCCCAAATTATTTCAGGCTTACCAAATTCATCAAACATTTGAATTTCATCAAATAAATTTATATGACATACTTGGTCTATTTTTTCAAATGGCTCTATGTCAGTTGAATATGTTTCGTGACCGAATTCTTCTGCAACTTTACTGAAAGACCTGGATCCTGCAAAT
>VTLG01017245.1_pt1 | contig 10642 bp, 4 predicted proteins | sample 4694571 | NCBI WGS metagenome assembly VTLG01 (sample SAMN12604809, study PRJNA352737) | marine metagenome | biome: ENVO:00000447; feature: ENVO:00000209|ENVO:00000569|ENVO:01000036; material: ENVO:00002151; isolation source: viral sequences binned using virsorter ... | reverse complement strand
TATGATAAATGAAGAAACAGATATGCAAAAAGAAGATCAATCAAAATCAATAGAGACTAGAAAGAAATTAAATTTCTATGCTAGATTTATATTAAGTCTAGTAGTATTTTTAGCATTCTTTGTACTATTGTATTTACTATTCTTTGGAAATGTCGGAGATACTTATCGCGACATCGTAAATATTTTGGTAGGTACATTCGTGGCTGTCCTAACTAAGACGGCTGACTATTGGTTCAAAGATAAGGATGACCCTGAACACAAGGAGTCACAGGAATTAAATACAACTTCAACAACTAGTGGGATAGCATAATGCCAGCATGGGATGAATCACGACAGAATGGAACAAACTCAACTAGGACATATAGAGATATTGATTTAAATTTAAATCAAAACCCAATAACTAATGATGTTACTAGTGTTACTGACATAAATGCAGTTAAAAGGTCTATTAGAAATTTATTAGCCACACAGCATTATGAACGGCCATTTCATCCAGAAATAGGTTCTGCGATTTCACAATTACTCTTTGATCCTTATGGGCCAATAACTGCAAACAGATTAAAAAGAACAGTAGAAGAAACTATTGCTAATTTTGAACCAAGAGCAAGAGTAACTAAAGTAGATTGTAATCCTCTAGAAGATACTAACGATTATAGTGTTATAATTCATTTTTATGTTGAAAACGTAACAACAGAATTACAATCAATGCAAACAGTTTTAGAACAAGTAAGATAATATGGCTACAAATTCAAAAGGAAGAATAGAAATTACCGATTTAGACTTTGATGGGGTTAAGGATAATTTCAAAACATTTCTTTCACAACAATCACAATTTTCAGATTTTAATTTTGAGGGGTCTAGTATGGCTGTCCTTATGGATCTCTTAGCATACAATACTCACTATATGGCATTTCATGCAAATATGCTTGCAAACGAAATGTTTATTGATACCTCATTAACTAGAGCAAGTGCAGTTTCCCATGCAAAAGCTTTAGGTTATATGCCATCTTCTCCAAAGGCGTCTAATACAACTGTCGATGTTACTGTTAGTAATGTTCCCCTATCTCAAAAATCTTTAGTTATGCCAGCAGGAACACTTTTTTCAACTTCAATAGATGGTACTGCATATAATTTTGTAACCACTAGTGATAATACTGCAACTTCTGATACTGGTATTTTTACTTTTAGTGGAGTACCAATTTATGAAGGTACTAGAGTTAGATATACCTATACTGTTGATTCAAATAATTTAGAACAAAGATTTGTGATTCCAGCTGCAAATGTAGATACTACTACTTTAATAACATCCGTACAAGCATCTTCAAGTGATGTTACTACAGAAATTTATACTTTAAATACAGATTATACTACACTTGATTCAACAACTTTAGTATATTTTTTACAAGAAATTGAAGATGGTAAATTTGAAGTTTATTTTGGAGATGGAGTTAATGGTAAGAAACCTATAGATGGAAATATTATCATCTTAGATTATGTTGTAACTAGTGGAACAACAGCAGATGGTGCAAGTACATTTACAGCTGCATCTACTATTGGGGGATATTCTGATATTTCTGTTTTAACTTCTGGTGGAAGTGCCTCAGGAGGAGGTGATGCTGAAACTGTAGATTCTATTAAATTTAATGCACCATTAAAGTATGCAGCCCAAGGTCGTGCTGTAACACCAGATGATTATAAATCAATCGTTCCCTCAGTCTTTACAAATATCAAGTCGATTCAATGCTGGGGTGGTGAAGATAATGATCCACCAATATATGGAAAAGTTTATATTGCTATTAGACCAAATTCAGGAACATCTTTAACCACTACATCTAAGAATTCTATTGTAACAAGTTTAAAGAAATATAATGTTGCATCTATTGTTCCAGAAATACTTGATGCAGAAATTTTATATTTAGTTTTAGGAGTAACTGCTAAGTATAATTCTACATTGACAGATAAATCAAAATCAGATATTAGAGCTTTAGTTGAAACAACTGTAGAATCTTTTAATACTAATAATCTTCAAAAATTCGATAGTGTATTCAGACATTCAAATCTATTAAATAAAATTGATAATACAGATTCATCTATTCTTTCTAGTACTGCAACTGTAAAGTTAAAAAGAATTATTACTCCAACATTAAATGCAATTACCAAATATACAATAGCATTTAATAACGCTGCATATCATCCATCCGAATCTTGGTCACAGACTATGGTGGAATCTACTGGATTTTATTTAGATGGAAATACTAATGAACAATTTATAGAAGATGATGGAAGTGGTAAGATAAGAACTTTTTATCTTTTAGGTGGTACTACAAAAACTATTACTAATGCTGAAGCTGGAACTATTAATTATAATACAGGAGAAGTAGTATTAACTTCATTTAATATAACTGCTACAACTAATACAAATGCTACTATAGATGTAACAATTAAACCTAATTCTAATGATGTTATTCCTGTAAGACAACAAATTGTAGAAATTGATACTGTTGCAACAACTGTAACTGCTGAAGTTGATGACTTTGCTACTGGTAGTGCAACAGCCGGTGTAGGTTATACTACATCTGATTCAACTGCCTCTGTAGGAAGCACATACAAAACATCATAATATGGCGAGTACGTTTTTAGATGAAAAGATCTCATCCTTTATAGAAGATAAATTTCCTGAATTTGTACAGAAAGATCATCCTGTTTTTGTACAATTCCTAAAGGAGTATTATAAGTTTCTTGAAGCCGCAAAACTTACACTTACTAATCCACAAGAAGTAGATCAAATACTTCTAGAAAATAAACTTACTACTAATTTTCTTGCTAATGAAGAAGATGGTACAAGGTTTGTATATGAGAATTCCCCATTTGGCCCCTTTCAAAAAGATGAAATAGTAACAGGACAGACTTCTGGCGCAACTGCAACTATTCTTGCAGAAGATAATAATAATAATGTTCTTTATATTGAAGCAAATAGACATTTTGAAGTTGGTGAAATAATTGTAGGTGCAACTTCAGGAGGTAGTGCTACACTATCCAAATATCAAGGTAATCCTGTCCAAAATATTCAACAACTTTTACAATATACAGATGTTGATAAAACTGTTAGCGATTTCTTAGATCATTTCCGTAATTCATTTCTTACTGCTGTTCCTAATACTCTTGCAACAGGAGTTTCCAAAAGAAAATTAGTTAAGAGTGTTCGTGATTTATATAGAGCAAAAGGTTCTCAAAAAGGTCATGCATCTTTCTTTAGAATAATGTTCGATGAAACACCAGAACTTACTTATCCTACAGAAAATATTCTTAAAGTTTCTGGTGGGGATTGGTCTAGTGATACTGTTCTTAGGATTTTAGCTACAGAAAATGACCCAAATAATTTAGTAGGACAGACTATATCTCAAACAGTAAATGTTAGTTTAGACATTCCTGCTGCATCAGCAGCTGTGGAATCTATACTTCAATTACAAGAAGGTGAATCAACAGTTTATCAATTAATATTAAATGTAGATTCTATAACTGGTACATTTATTGCAGGAGCAGAAATTACAGGAATTGATAATTCAGATCCAGATGTATCTATTGCAGGAACAGTACAACCAATTCTTGTAAGTGCAGCTGTTACAGCTGGTGCTTCTGGATATACAACTGAAGATAAAGTTTCTATTGCAAGTGCAACTGGACAAAATGCAATAATTAGTATTATAGATGTTGGTTCAGGTGAAGTAGGACAAGTAATAATTGATAATCCAGGCTCTGGTTATACTGTAGGAGATCCCTTATATTTTGATAGCACAAATACTGAAGGTGCTGGTGCAACTGCTATTGTTTCTTGTATAGATGGTGCGATTGCTCCAGAAGCGGGAGATGTTTCAGCTTATGGTATGAATCTTTTTGACCATATAGTATTAGAAGATGCTACAGAAGCTACAGATGCATATACTGGTAATCAAATTCAAATAGAATCTGGCACTCTAGCAAGTCTTAGTGCAACTGGTGAAGCAGGAGAAGTTGTTAATGTAACAATGTTTTCCCGCGGTTCTGGCTATGAAAAAATGCCAACTATTACTCCAGCAACACACAGAATAACATACAATCAATCTGCACTTACAACTTCTGGAAAATTTATAGCAGGAGAAACAATAACCAATAATGCAACTCCCCCAATAACTGCAATAATTGCAACTGCTATTCCAGGCAGAATTACTATTACTAAAAGAACAGGAGCTTTTGCTACAGACCAAATAATAACTGGTAGTACTAGTACAGCAAAAGCAACAATTACTGGTGTAACAGCACTTGGTGCAAATGCAACTTTTCTTGGATGGTCTACTTCTGGATTGGGTGCAATATCTGGTGTAGAGGTTACTAATTTTGGAACAGGATTTTCAACTGCTCCCAATGCAACTGTTCCTATCAAGATGCTTCTTACCAGAAATACTAATGTGGATTCACCACCAGACATAACTCTTGCAACAGCATTTGCATCGGGAGATACTATAACTGGAGCAGAATCAGAAGCAATAGGCACAGTAACGGCATGGGATAATGAAAGACAAACACTTACAGTTAAAGTTACTCAAGGAAATTTTGAAAAATCAGAAATACTTACAAGGGGGTCTGCTACAAATTATTGTATACTTTCGGAAATTTCACGAGGCACATTATCAACAACAGTAGGAACTGTAGGTACTACAGCAGGAACTTATAATAATGATAAAGGTAAACTTAGTGAATCTTTAATGAGAGTTCAAGATTCATATTATTATCAAGATTTTTCTTATGTAGTTAAAGTAGGAGCTGCAATTAAGGATTGGAGAGCAGAGATTAAGAAGGCAGTCCATCCTGCTGGTTTTGCAATGTTTGGTGAGGTAAGTATTACTAGTAAAGTTGCAACTAAACTTACTGTACCAGTTACAGGAATTACTTCCTACACTCCAGCACTTGCAAGTCTCTTTGAAGCTGTTCTTACTACAGTTATTGGTAGGAGACTTGGTACTAATTCTGATGGTACGACATTATTAGGTTCAACAGAAATTAAAGGAACTACAGATCATGTTGCTGGTACTCTGAAACGTGGTAGTCATCTTGGACATGAGCCACAACTATTCAGTACTGTAGAAAGTATTACTAGGTCTGGTACTACTGCAACTGTAGAGACTACAGGGCCTCATGGCATACAGGCAGGAGAACAAGTAGAAATTTCTGGTGTTACAACAACTGGATATGATGGAGTATATGAGGTTCAGACTGCACTTGACTATCAAATTATATTAGAGTCTGGAACTGATTCAGGAACTAATTATTTAATAACAGAAGATGGAGATTGGATTGTAAGTGAAGCCTATAGTGATGCAACTGATGATACATTTACAATTATTGTTTCGGGAAGTCCAACAACTCCAGCAACAGTAGGAGCTGGTAAAGTAAAACTTATATCACCATTTGACAATTCTACAAGAGATGTTACTGCAAGACCACATACTGAAGTTACTGTTTATCCAATTTATAGTGGATGGTGGTCAAGTGGACAGAAAAATAATAATGAGTTGTTTACAGTTACAGGAAATACTACTAGTGGATCTAAAACAGTTACTAATATTACAACAACAAAAATAAATGTAGGAATACCTTTAGGTGTTATTGGTGCTGGAATTCCCACAGATGCTAGATTTGATTCTATCACTACAGAGGGAACTAATAATAATGGTACTATTACTTTAACTCATGCAGCCACAACTACTACAGCTGGACTGACTATTGCATTTGTTGGTGTAACACAATCTAATAGATATGGTCTTGGCCCAAGACAATCAAATGCAATTAAATATATGTGGGCAACACCACCAACTGAATATACTGGTACTACTTCTATTTCTACTACAGAGAATCACCAAATAACATTAGAATCTGGTGATGGAGTAATAACACAAGAAATAGAAGTACTTGACAGAGTTGATTATACAGTAACAGCCGCAACTGGAAAGTTTATTATAGATGGTGTAGATAAACCCGCATTGAATCTTGATGGTCAAAGACTATATCGGTTTGATTTAAGTAGTGGTACAACATCTACACATCCTTTCAAATTATCTGAAACTTCTGAAGGGCCAGGAGAATATAATGAACAATCAAGCACACCGATTGATTTCAGTATTGAAATGGAATCTGGTTCTTTAACCGAATATTCAATTTTAGATTCCGATTTAAATCGTACTATTCTTGCAGAAGATGGTGCAGATCTTATGGTTCAAATTTATGATAGAGTAACATCATATGGTACTCAAGGAAGTGCAGGAGCATATGTTGAAATATTTACAGAAAATGTAGGACAAACTTTATACTATTATTGTGGAGCTCATTCTGGAATGGGAAATAGTTTAACAACATTTGCAAGAACTGGTGACTATCTTATAAATGAAGATTATCAGCTCGGAGGTACGGCTGCAGTTGAGAATATTCTACTTGAAGATGGTGGTTATATACTTTATGAAACCGATACAGATCCAGAAACACAAAGTGTAATGGTAAGTGAAGCTTCTACTATTACATATGGAAGTGTTACAGAAGATGCTCCAAGTAGATTAGATGGTCAAATGGCATATGCATATCCTAATATAACTAGGAGAGAATCACCAGAGTCAGGTACAGATAATGTAGATGCAGGAAGTGCTGGTGCATACGACACAACAATGAATTATACTAATATTAAAATTTGGGATCATGAATCAAATGTTCATAATCGTATCTCAGATTTTGCAGATGTAAGAATAGTCGATATAATAAAATGTGGTAGAGAATTTTTAGAAATTGGAGAACAGACAAATAAACATGAGGGAGATAATGATTATGAATTTACCCTTATGGAAGATGGTTCATATATCCAAATGGAATCTGGTTCAGCTGGTATTCCAACGGAATCTAGAAAGATATGGAATGTGCCACCACCATCTTATATCAGACTGACAACATCGTAACAGGGTTATATAACTCTTATAAATAATTTAACAAAGACTTAAAACAAAGGAATTCAATATGGCAGCGATAATCACATCGAAATTTCGATTTCACAATGCCGAACAATTTAAAGAATCGTTTTCAGAAGCAGCACCTACCAATTATTATATGTTTATTGGTAGACCTTCACCATTTGCTTCGGGTACTACTGGTGGTTCAGATTCGGCCCCACCTACCCCTGTAGATAATCGTAGGTCAGAAGCATTTCATTGGGATGATATGCTCGCAGCTAAGAAAATTGATTCCACAGGCGTAACACACGCTATTCCAAGACGAGACTTGGATGTTTCGGGTGCAACTACATACGATATGTATAGACCAAATTATACAGCATCCAATACTGCAAACTCAGGTGCAACCAGTTTATTTGATTCAACATTTTACTTTATGACTTCTGCATACAGAGTCTATAAGGTATTAGAAAATAAAAATAATGGAGCATGGACAGCTGCAGAACCAACTTCTGAAGCAGCTCCCCCATTTGCAGCGGGTGGGTATACTATTAAATATATGTTTACCTTAACAACCACTCAAGTACAGAACTTTTTAACTCCAGATTTTATACCAGTTTTAGTTACTCCACAATCTTCTGGTAATGTAAGAGCTGATGGAGGATTAGATATTATTAAAATAACTACTGCTGGACTTTCTACTATAGGAGGTATTGCTTGGAATGTTACAGCAGATAGAACAGTATTAAATGTTCCAGTTCGTGGAGATGGTAGTGGTGCATTATGTTCAGTAAAAATTGGTGGAACTAGTGGTTCTGCTGATGGAACTATAACTGAATGTGCAGTAACATCTGGTGGTACTGGATATACTCATGGTACTGTTCGTTATCAAGATATTATAGAACAACATACTATACAATATTCAGCAACATTAGCCTTTTCTACAAATCCAGTATTTGAAGTTATCATCGGCCCAGACGGAGGACATGGTGCAAATCCAGCAAAGGAACTTGGTGGTCATTTTTGTATGACAGATACCAAACTACAACAAACAGAAGCATTTGACTTTTCTGTTGTAAACGATTTCAGACAGATAGGTATTGTTCGTAATCCTTATTCTTATGGCACAACTTCTGCATTTACTGGTTCTACTTGCAGACAAACTAGAGCAATAAAACTTGCAAGTAATTCAGGTGTATTTCAGGTAGACGAACAACTTACACAAACAATATCTCCTGTGGCTATTGCAACAGGAAGTTCTGGTCTGGCTATTGATGATGATGATGCTACTAAGATAATAGTTACTACTGCAGCTGCTCATAAATTAACAACTGGACAGATGATAACAGTAACAGGAGGGTCTTGGCAAACTAATGCTTCAGGGCATTTAGGAACACATCATATTACAAAAGAAAGTTCTACTAGTTTTAGTTACAATGTATCTGCATCTATTGCTCCGTCAGGAACATGGACAAAAGGTAGTTGTGCATATACAACATTTAAACCAGAAGGTGTTGTTGTAGAATATGATGCTACTAATAATATTGTATTTTATATACAAAATTCATATAGTGATCAAGGAACTAATTCTACATATAAACATAATATTCCTTTTGGAGATAGTAGTACAATAAAGGGGGAAACCTCAAATGCAACTGGTGTTCCAGATACATCAAGTAGTGCAACAGTAAATAATACTGTATTTGTTGCAGGATATGCAACTCCTGAGCTACAACCAGATTCAGGTGATGTAATTTACATAGAAAATAGAAAGCCAATTAGTAGAGCATCTGATCAAACAGAAGATGTCAAATTAGTTGTTGAATTTTAAAATAAAGAGATATGCAAAAGACCAATTTAAATGTTTCGCCATATTATGACGATTTTAGTGAGGATAGTTTATACCATAGAGTATTGTTTAGACCAGCTTTTTCAGTTCAGGCTCGTGAACTTACTCAGATGCAATCTATTCTTCAGAACCAAATTGAAAGGATAGGTTCTCATTTTTTCAAAGAAGGTGCAGTAGTAATTCCAGGCCAGACAGGGTTTGATGTTACTTATTCATTTGTGAAAATCCAAGCAACATTTGTTGATACTAATACTGTTACTCATACTGTAGAAAATTATAGAACAGATTTAGTAGGTAAGAGACTAACAGGAGCAACTTCTGCTGTTGTTGCAAAGGTTGTAAATACACAAGCTGCTGATGGTTCTAATGATCTTACCTTATTTGTGAAATATGAAAAATCTGGAACTGCAGCCGGTGGAACTACTAATAAACAATTTGCTAATGGAGAATCATTAAAAGTTGATTCTGCAATTTCATATACTGCTAGTGGAACATCATATACATTAAATGCAAATGAACAAGTTGCAACAAGTGCTGCAGCTGCAGCCACAGGAACAGGATCATCTGCAAGTGTACAAAAAGGAATCTTTTATATTAGAGGAGCATTTGTTCAAACATCAACTCAAACTATTGTATTAGATGCATACTCTGCAACTCCATCCTACCGAATTGGTTTTCAAGTAACAGAATCTTTAGTCACTCCTGAAGAAGAAACTGCACTTCTGGATAATGCAACTGGAAGTACTAACTTTGCAGCCAAAGGAGCTCACCGATTAAAATATACTCTTACCCTTACAAAGAAAGCACTTGGTACTGCTGATGATGCAGACTTCATTGAATTGATGTCTGTAAAACTTGGTTTAGTACAATCACAAGTTCGTAATACAGAATATTCAGTTCTTGAGGACACTCTTGCAAGAAGGACATTTGATGAGTCTGGTGATTATATCGTTAGAGGATTTGATCTTGATATGAGAGAACATTTTGATGATGGTCTTAATGATGGAGTTTTTAAAACAGCTGCAGGCGGAGATGCCTCAAAGATTGCAATAGGATTATCGCCAGGTAAAGCATATGTTCGTGGATATGAAATAGGAACACAAAGTCAAACATTTATTGCATTAAGTAAAGCTCGTTCGACAGAATTTGTACAAAATAATAATACTACATTTAGTGCAGGAAACTATCTTACAGTAGAGAATGTTTATGGTACACCAGACATTGCAACTGATGGTACTAGTAGTGCAGCTTATAAAGAAGTTGAATTACGAGATAGGAGAATGCCATTTTCTTATCTAGATGGAGCTATTAATAATTCAGCAGCTACTGCAACAGTATTTAATACAGATAGATTTATTCAAGGAGGAATACTTCAAATTGGTTCAGAATTACTAAAAATTACTTCAACTGGTGTTAATAATAATGGTGCTATTACTGTAACTAGTGGTAGAGGACATCTTGGTTCTGATGCAGATAGTCATCTTGATCATGCTAAAGTTATGACAAGACCTTTTGATCTTATGACTAGAGGTGCTCATGGGGATAGGGCTGGTGTTGGTAATACTGGTGAAGCTGGTAAAGCAAAGACAGTAGGCCTTGCAAGAACTAGAGCATTTGAAGTGGGTGTTTCTGGAAATGAAATAGTAAATTCTTCTGGTGGTTGGACTAGTCATCCAACATCATCAACATTTCATCATTATATTTTTGATGTAAGAATGTTATGTAAGATAAAATTTTGGGATGATAGCAAATTCACTTCAACCAATTTTTTAACTAATGGTTCAAGAGTTAAAGGTTCATTATCTGGTGCAACAGGAATTGTTTA
>VTLG01003294.1_pt1 | contig 10643 bp, 10 predicted proteins | sample 4694571 | NCBI WGS metagenome assembly VTLG01 (sample SAMN12604809, study PRJNA352737) | marine metagenome | biome: ENVO:00000447; feature: ENVO:00000209|ENVO:00000569|ENVO:01000036; material: ENVO:00002151; isolation source: viral sequences binned using virsorter ... | reverse complement strand
CACATACTCTTATAAGAGGCACGAAGATAGGTATTTAAAATTATAGTTTTGCATAGTTTTCTTACAATTTACAATAATGTTAAAATGTAGAAGTTCAATTTTATATAATAATTAGGAAAGTGGTTTAAATAATTTTTGTATCTTGCGAAAAATTAACTAAAACTATAAAAAATGATAAAAGAAATATTAGAAGAAAATGATTGCTTAATTGCTGATGGCTTTGATGATGCTATAATTGGAACTTGCCTAAATGGTGGAGAGGTAATAGTTGTTTACGATATTGGTAAATGTATAGACTTGCTAATGCGTGATGGTATGACTTACCTAGAAGCAAAAGAATTTTTTTACTACAATACAATAAATTGTTATGTTGGAGAGAGAACACCAATATTTATAGAAACATACAATAATGAAAGAGGATAATAAGAAGTTAGGTAGTGAGGCAAGAAAGAAAAGACCTCAACTTGGCAAGATAGATGAGAATTATAATAAAACTCCAAAAGCACTACAACCTAAAAATAATGAGGCAAGACAAGTGGCTAAGATGACTCGTAAATCACTTGCTTATGCATTAGAAGGACAGCCTGTAAAGATTAAGATGGCATTAGACATATTGTTTGATGAAGATCCAAGAGCATATATAGATGCAATAGCAAAACTAATGAACTATGCTATGCCAAAATTGCAATCAACAGAAATCAAAAAAGATACTGATACTAAGATTGAGATTAACTTGACTGAAGGTGCAACACTTGATGATATTAAAAATCAAATTAGAGGACTTGAAGATGCAGAAGATATTGACTTTACTGAATTAGATGACTGATAAAAAATTATTAAAGTTCGCACTTCAAAAGAAACTATGTGAGATGAGTTTCTATGAGTTCTTTAAGGCTGCTTGGATAGTGGTAGAACCATCTGTACCTCTATCAACTAATTGGCATCATAAATATATATGTGATACTCTACAAGAAGAATGTGAGAGAATCATAGCACAAAAACCAAAAACTAAAGATATAATTATTAATGTACCATTCCGTTCAACAAAATCATTAATAGTTACTGTTATGTTTCCAGTATGGGCTTGGATAAAATCTCCTAAACTAAGATTCATTACTTCTTCTTACTCTGCTGCACTATCTATTGAACTTGCAACTAAATCAAGAGATATAATATTTAGTGATTGGTTTAAGAAAAGATGGGGTGATGTATTTCACATTAAAAAAGACCAAAACTTAAAAGAGAGATATGAGAATAATCATATTGGAATGAGAAGAGCAACATCTGTAGGTGGTACTGTAACAGGACAGGGTGGAGATTTTCTAATTGTGGATGATCCTCTATCACCTCAAATGGCAAACTCAGCAACCGAAAGAGAGAACGCTAATGAATGGTATAGAACAACATTCTACTCAAGATTGAATCAAGCAGATATTGGAGTGAGGATTATAATCATGCAAAGAGTGCATGAAGAAGATTTAAGTGGATTCTTGTTAGATAGGGAAACAAGAACAAAATATAAACATATTTGCATACCTGCAACAAATGAAGATGGTAACATCAAACCAAAATCACTAGAAAGGTTTTATAATAAAGAAAATGGACTGTTTTGGGAAGATAGATTTAGCAAAGAGGTATTAGATGACTATAAAAGTGCATTAGGTACTTATGGCTATGCTGGACAACTACAACAAACACCAACACCATTAGATAGTGGTATGATTCATAAAGATTGGTTTAAGATTGATAGATATAGAAAAGATGAGGCTACAGTAAACTTTGTTATTGATCCTGCGTATACTGCAAATCAAAAGAACGATCCATCAGCACTATTAGCATATACCTATAAAGATAACAAATGGCAGATAGTAGATTGTGTTAATGTACATAAAGAGTTTCCAGAATTAGTTAAATTTATTCCTCAATGGGTGAAAAAAAATGGATATACTACAAAAAGCCGAATATTTGTAGAACCTAAAGCATCAGGTAAATCTATTGTGCAAACATTAGTAAGAGAAACAGGACTTAATGTAAAAGAAGATAAACCACCAACAAAAGACAAAGTAGCAAGAGTTAGTGATATTAGTGCATCTCTTGAGAGTGGTAGGGTAAGTTTGTTGAATGGAGATTGGAATACAGAGTTTCTTGACCAACTCACCAGATTTCCAGCAGCAAAACATGATGATATGGTAGATTGTTTAGTTATGGCTGTAAATAAGGAAATTTGGGGTGGTGGAGGCAAGGTTGTTTACTTTAATTAAACTTTTTTTCAGTTTGTTTAAAAATTGTGAAAATATTTCATAGTATGTTTACTATTTTTGCCTAGTTTTGAGTAATTCTAAAAAAATTATCAAAAAATTATGAAAAATATAGAAATATCATACATAAACAACAAGCACAAAGAAATTGTTGAGTTAAACCTAATACAGGTTAAGAAAGTAATGTATTTTGCTACTGAAGATGCTGGAGAGGGCAAGTATCAGGACTTTTTAGATATAATGAACTCAGTTTACTTATATTCAAACAATTTTTACGATAATATGGTAGAAAAGAAAAATGATGGTGCTTTGTTAGAAGAATTTTTGTTTTTAATACCAAATATGGTTTTTTATACTTCTATTGGATATTTAACTGCATTGAAAGATGGTGATAATGATTATTTAATGAGAAGTAGTTTAGAGGAGATCGGTGCTTATTGCGAAAATGCAACAGGTGAACTTGCAGACATACTTATAGACAACAAAGAGAAGATAAGAATAATTCAAGATATTTTGAACTCAGAATTAGCAAAACTTAATATATAATGGTAGAAATTAAAATTCAAGAAAAAAGTTATGATATTCCAACTGAATGGAATGATATAACACTTAAGTATTGGTGTGGACTATACTCAATTATCAATCAGTACAACAAAAGAGATGATGAGGGTAATGTTATTGAAGCAGAACACTCAGAAGTGGAGTTATTGAAGATGAATAGAGATATTTTTATATATCTTACAGGTATTAGCCATGATGAGATGAATATGCTAGATGTTGATAGTGTAAATAATGCAGTAGCAACATTCTCACAAACATTAGAAGAATATAAGCCAAAAGGAATAGACAGATTTGAATTTGAGGGTGATGAGTATCTATTTCCAAAAGAATTTCTAAGAAGAAATACATTTGGAGATTATATTGAATCAACTCACTTAGAAAGTACGATAGAAATAATGAAACATGGAAGGTTTGATGTATTACCAGAGCAAATGGCAATACTTTGCAGAAGGGCTGATGAGGAGTATGATGATGATGCAATACCTGCCAAAACTGAAAAGTTTAAAGAATTGACAATGGACTTTGTGTGGGAGTTCAGTTTTTTTTTGACAATGCAAAGCGTAAAATTAGCAAGGACTTTCCAAATGTTTTTGGGGAAAACAGAGGAAGAAGTGGAGGAGGCAAAAATAGAGTTTCTACAGTTGGACTCTACAACAAGTTCATAAAGCCTTATGGCTGGCTTAATAGTTTATATATGGTTGCAGAAAAAGGGATATTTAGAGTGAATGGTGAAAATGACATAGATAGTGTGAAGAAAACAAATTTATACAAGGTTTTGACTTATTTAAGTTGGAATACTGCTAAAAATGACTATGAAATTGCTGTTCAGGAAAAAATACATAATAAAAATAATATAACATTGTAATAATGGCAATAACAAGATTAACAGACATAATAACAGTATTTGACAGCAAATGGACTTATGGTGATGTGAAATTTGGTTACGAAAGTGAAGTAAACCAAGACCATGACACTAAGTACCCATTAATGCTAGTTGAACCACCTGAATCAACTATACCTGTAGTGTATAATGGTAGAGAGGAATATACATTTGAAATTAACTTCTATAATTTATACTCTCAAGCAGCACAATCAGTAGTTACACTTCAAAAGAGATGGGATAATTTACAAGACTTGGCTAATGAGTGGCTAGATATGGTGCTTAAAAATTATCAAGATGGAAATGTAGAAGCATATTTAGAAGATGAGAGTATTGCTATAGAGAGAGTTAAAGAAGTTGCAAACGATAGACTGGTGCAAATAAAACTAACATTTACTATGAGTGCGTTTACTAAGTGCTTTAGACCTGTATCTAACTACCCATCAGATTACTCTGATTTAACAGAATGGTTAAAAGCAGATAGTGCTGCTACATTTGATATAGCATCTAAAAGAGTAAGTGCTTGGGCTGATCAATCAGGTTCTCAATTTGGCAGTAATATGACTCAAACAACAACAGCAAATCAACCATTAAGAGAGGGGTATGGTGGTGCTAACAGTAAAGCATATTTAAATTTTGATGGAACAAATGATAGTTTTATTTCAGACAACAACTTTGTAACAAGCACAACTAATAAGAATTTTACAATATTTGAGGTTAGTCAGATAAATAAAGCCGATAACGCTGTTTTTGGGTATCATGATTTAACTAATGATAGAATAATTGAGATGGGTACAAATTCATCAGGTTATTATAATTTTTATATGAAAAATGGCTCTGAAGAATTATCTAAAGTTTTACCAAATACAGTTTCTGACTTAGGTAAGCCTCATATTAGTGTTCTGAGGTATCAAAATATACAAATAACATACGACTACCGAAGTGCAGATTGGAAATATGTTGACCAGACATTACAGAATATAAACTTTTTTACACCTACAACACAATGGAATACAAATAAGTTTAAAATTGGATGTGCATTGACTTCTAATGGGCTTACTCCTCCTTCATTAATTGAAACTAGACATTTAGATGGTAAAGTACAAGAAATTATCATGTACAATAGAACATTATCAAATGATGAAAAAGATGCAGTAGTAGGTTACTTAAATTTAAAATATAAAATATATTAAGACATGGCAGGAATAAACGGAACAATAAATTGGCAAATACAACCATTAGATTTTAGTAATTCAAACTTGGCAGGTTCTTTTTGGAATTATAGAGCAAATTATCTTAAAAGTGTAAATGATCCATTAAGGTATCAAGTTCTTTGGACATCTTCAGGGGTTACTGAAGGAACAGAGCCTTCTGCTGCTAATTTTTCAAATAACAATGGTGATGTGGTAAATGTTATTTTTAATGTACAAACAACTGTTGGTGATGGATATTGGCAAGACTTAGGTAGTATTAAAAAGTCAAGGGATATAGCAAACAGGAGATATAATGATGGAAGTCAGCCTTTAGGTCATAGATTTACAATAGATATTAGTCAATTAGTTTCAAATGAACTTTCTTATAGTTTATGTCCAATAAATAAGGGTACTTGGCAAAGTTCTTATTATGGGGGAATGAATGGTGGGCTGACAATGCAAGATAATGTTCTTGGTTCAACAGGTGCTGCAATGGGTACTGTAGTAAGTAATTATAATGTTTCTAGGAACGGAACTTTTAGGAGGTTAAAGGTACAAACAACCTATGAAATAATAAATAGTGATGGTGAGATTGTTAGTGCAACAGGTGGTACTACTTCACAAATTATTTCTGTTATAAACTCAGTTAATGAATTTGAGAAACATGGTTTGTATTATACACTAACTTATAACATGGATAGCGTTTCTGATAATAAGTATTGTTTCCTAAGTAGATGTCCAAATTTTACAGAATCAGATTCAAAATTAACTTATGACTTTCAAAAACCAATCAGAATAGATGAACAAGCAGAATATTTACAGTTTTATATCAGAAGGATTTTTTCTAATGAAATAATATCAGGAGATAAAAGAGTTGGTACTGTTGGATTATATGTTGAAACATTCTTAGCAGATGGTACTCCTGAAAATCAATTTTATCTAAGAGATTTTGAAGATAATCTTACAACTAATACCAATAATAATGGTTATGTAACACTTGATGAGTATCAAAACGCAATGTTTATTCAAAACATATCTCCATATTATATAAACAATACTACAAATCTTATTGGTCTTAGTAAAAAAACACCTTCTAATAGTCCATCAAACTACCCTTATTGGAATCAATATACAGGTAGTAAAATAACATCAAATACTGCTTATTACAGAGTAAGTATGTCAAGATTTGCTATGTGGAGTCCGTACACCGAAAGAAGAACATCAAAATACAGATATTATACTATAGACAGAGAAGATGATAAAGATGCTTATGAATTTGTAAGATTTCATTGGTTAAACTCTGTTGGTGGTATTGATAGTTACACTGCAAAGAGAGATGTAGTTGAGGGCTTAACAATAAGTAAAGATGTAATTGAAAGAAAAAGTGGTGATAGAACTTGGTATCAGGGTAACCAAAATCAAGGTTCAACAATTCAAAACTCACTTTACCACTCAGACACAATGAGAGGTGGTGATATATACAAAGGAGGTAGAGAGGTTTCTAATGTAAATGCAGAAAGAGTACAAAGTGTTTATACAGAGCCATTAAATAAAAGTGTAGCAAAATGGTTAGAAGAAATAATGTTATCACCTAATGTTTGGATAGAGATGGACACAGAGGCAACACAGGTAGGTAATGTAAGAAATCCATATTTACGACCATCTGATAAAGAATATATACCTGTTATAATAACAAATAGTGATGTTGAAACTGTTAATCAGGAAAATGGTTTAGTTTCATTTAATATTGAATATACTTTAGCACATAAAGTAATAACACAAACAAACTAATATATGTCGGTAAAAATAGAAATATTAGATTATGTACATACTGATAACACTAATACTGTTATTGATTGGGAAAAAAGTGTAGTTGGTCAGTTAGATGTAACAGACCATTCTGACTTTCCACTATCATTGACATTCCAAATATCAGACATAAAAGAATTAACTAAAACAAGTGGTAATTATAGTAAAAAATTTAAAATACCTGCCACAAAAAATAACAATAAGTTATTAAAGCACACTTTTATTCCAAATATAGATACTTATGTAAGTCTTACTGAAAATAAAAAATGCAGAATACTTATAAATAATCTTTTTTCTATAAAAGGGTTAATTAAAGTTACAGGTGTTGCTGGTTATGGAGAAAAACCATCTTATTATGATTGTGTATTTTTTGGAAGTAATCTAAGTTGGGCTGATGATCTATCTGGCAAGTATATGAATGAAATAGATTGGGGAAATTCAGGTAAAAATTTACAATACAACAAAACAAGCATTATAACCACTTGGCTTAATAATGATTGTGATTCATCTACATCTCCAATAGTATATCCAATAGTTTCTTATGGTGATTACAATCCTGATGGAGAACAGAAAACAATACAACTTTTAGATACTGCTTATGATTCTACAGGAGGCTCTACAGCAAAAACAGGTTATCAAGGATATTACAATAATGGACTTAGTTATGGAACTCCTAATCCATCTGCAGATTGGCGACCTGCAGTATTTGTTAAAACTACATTAGAAAAGATATTTAATCAAGTTGGATATACGATAAATTCAAGTTTTATCACAACAAGTATATTTAAAAAGTTAGTATGGTTATTGCCTAATTTTAAATATAATAATGCTGAAGAAGTGTATAATAATTATTCTGTAGAAAGTAACTTTAAAAATGGAGAAAGTTTAAGTGCAACTGATTATGCACAGGGTGGAAGTACATCAACAGTTACTGATAGTGGTGTGTTTGATCCAGATTTTGGCAGTTCTGTAACTTTTAATGATGGAGATGATAATTATATTGGCGATCCAACTGCTCAAGGCTCACAAGGCACAAAACTTATCCCATTAACCACTTTAAACCTAAATGTAACTTTAGATAATGGCTCTTATGTAGATATGAGTAATGATGACATAACAATAGGAGAGTATGGTTATTATAAATTAAAATTAAGTGGGTTACAATCAAGATTGGCTAACATGATAAAAGGAGGCTCTCTACAAAGAGGTGCTTCAAAAGTCAAATTGTGTATAAACATTGATGTGAAAACTGTAGGTCAAACGAGTTTTCAAACAATAGAAAGGACTGAGATAGAACAAACTCCATTTAAAGTTTTATTCCCTAATTCTAGCAAAACGAATCAAGATAATAGTGTTATTACTAATTATAAAGTAATGCCTAGTATTGATAACGATAATTTTTGGTTAAATAAGGGAGATAAAATAAGACTTACAGCAGGTTTTAAATTTGAGGAAATGATTTCTGATCCAAACATAAACAATCAAAACTTTAATATTGATACTTTTATTCGTTCTTCAAGTTCTAGTAACTTTAATATTACTCTTAATTCTGAAACAGTTTCTTATGGTCAGACTTATGATTTAGACAAAGTTATTAATAAAGATTACAAACAAATTGATTTTATCAAGGGTATTGCACACGCATTTAATCTTAAAATGACTACTGATGAAACTACTAGGACTGTAAATATAGAGCCATTTAACACTTTCTATAAAGATTATGCTGATGCAATAGACTGGACTTATAAATTAGATAGAAGCAGACAGATACAGGACAATTGGATTAAAAGCGACTTAAAAAGAGATTTTGTTTTTAAATATAAGCCAGATGGCAAAGATGAGAAAGTTAAGCAGAGAGGTGAAGTTTTGTTTAATGGTATAGAAGATGAATATCCATATCAAGAAACACTACCTGCAACTTTTGAGAAGGGTGAAAGTAGATATGAAAACCCATTCTTTGCAGGAACACATAATACTAAAGACCAAGATACTACAGGTGGACAAATAGACACAGCATTTTCTGCTTGTTTATGGGAAGGAACACCAGGTGCAAATGATTTTTACAGACCTCCAAAAGGCTATGAGTTTTTACCAAGATTATTGTATTGGAATAAATACTCACCACCTACTGTAGCAGCAGGTTTTGATATTAAACTAGCAAAGGTTCAAACTTGGTCTAATACATTTGGATTTATATTAGCAGATGCATCTAACACTTCTGTAACATCAAACATATACCCTCAAGCAACATCAATCAATAGAGATGATAGTTCAAGTCCAATACTGTCTTATGGTAATGTTAATGTAAGAGATTATGATGATGCAACAGGAGTATATACATCTTATGCAGCAGGTAAGGGTTTATACGATACATATTATAAGAGTATGTTTGAGATGCTTAAAGGAAAACCAAGATTAAGAATTGCTTACATACATTTAAAAACAACAGACATTATTAATTTAGATTTTAGAAAATTAATATATATAGATGGTGTTTATTGGAGAATAAATAAAATAGTTGATTATCAGCCATTAAAAAATCAACCCACAAAAGTAGAGTTGATTGAATGGTTGCAGGTAGGTATATTCGCAGCAACAGCACCATCTTTTGGTGGTAATAATAATACAGGAGGTTATGGGAATGAGGGTGATCCTGCAGAAGATAATCAAAATATAGGATTATAAAATATGGAAGATAAAAAAGAAATATCAAGTAGAGGAATAGCACAACAAAGTGGATTAGATGTGTTTTCTAGTATAACAACTTTTAATGGGGAGTATTTGAATTGGAACTATGGTAATACAGCAGCATTAACATCAACGACAGATTATGCTACTACAGCAGCAGATCCACATACTGATGCTCTAATAAATAGTCCAGCATCTAATATTGGAAGATGGTATAGGTATCACACAAGTGGTTCTCCATATACAGCCGCAACAGCACCAACATCAGGATTATTGTTTTTTAATTTTAATGGTCAAAAAACAGGTGGACTACCTTCATATAGTGGGATGTATCAGAAATTATCATTAAATTCAGGAAATACATATCAGATAACTGTAAATAAATCTGTTACTACTGCAGCAGGAACTATTAATATAAAAGTATACACACCTAATACTGAGGGGTATACGGAGGTAATATCAGAGTCATACTCATCTGCTGTTGATTACACAAGTGTGTGTTTATTTACTACAGAGTTTACAGCAAAAACTGCTAATGATATTTTTCTAATGTATTTTACTACAGATGAAACATCTTCAGTTACAGCACAAACCCAAGATATATCAATAAAAGAAAAGCAAGAATATTTAGTGCCTATTTATGCTACTGATAAGTTTGGTAATGACCATAAAGTGTTAAGAAGAAACTCAGGCAATATACTTTCTAATGATTAAATTTAAAAAAACATTAAAGAAGTTAAAGAGTGTTGGTAAAATGCTAAAGGTAGGTTTGCAGAAAGAACTTATTGCACAAAAGCATAATGCTACAGGTAGATTGAGTAGAGGATTGAGGGTTGAGGTTAAGGGTAATACTTTAAATGTAATATCATCTGCTAGTTATTGGAAGGCTGTTAACAATCCTAAGTTTGCTAAGACTCCTAATTATAACGCAATAGCATCTTGGGCAAGGGCAAAGAAAGGTATAAAAGCAACTCCTGCAGCGATAACAAGAATATACGCTAAGATGTTAAGACAAGGATATGGTAAACCTTATGTGTTTTGGACAGAGGGTAATAATTTAAGAAGAACAAACTTTGCAGGATATGTAGCAAACAAGTTTAAGAGTAAGGTATCAGGTGCGTTAGCAGTATCAATAGGTCAAGATGCAGCAAGTATGATTAGAGAAAAAGTTAAAAATAACACAAAAGCAAAAGTTAGTTAATATATAATAATATGGCAACAAATACAGAAAAAATAGTAGTTCAGGTAGTAGTA
>VTLG01010291.1_pt1 | contig 10644 bp, 7 predicted proteins | sample 4694571 | NCBI WGS metagenome assembly VTLG01 (sample SAMN12604809, study PRJNA352737) | marine metagenome | biome: ENVO:00000447; feature: ENVO:00000209|ENVO:00000569|ENVO:01000036; material: ENVO:00002151; isolation source: viral sequences binned using virsorter ... | reverse complement strand
ACAGGTAATGTTAATACTACTCAAGCAGGGCAGACGTTTCTTAATGATGGTGCTAATGCTGGCTATGATAAAATATGGTTAAATAGTGCGAATTATTCTAATAGTGATACACCAAATGGTTTTGAAATGAGAGGAATTATATCTGGACAAGCAATAAATGTTACAATGAATGGAAAAACTGATACTTATAATGATGCATATGATCCAACAACAAAAAATAAAGGTTCTCAATTATATTTTTCTGGAATGACTAATGATCCAAGACCATATTCTACTGGTTCACAAACATATCCCCCACAAATTAATAGATCCAGCACTTCTTATGTATCACCATTAGGAGAAAATAGAATTGGTGCAGTTCCATTTAAACATCAATCAACTTCTACATCTAATTATAATGGCCTTAACGAGCCAGGATATAAAAATTCTAATAGAAATCACAACCCATCATTGACAACCTTACAAAATAGTGGTTCAGCTATACACCAACATCTATATCATGCTCGAGTAAAACTGAAAACAAATCAAACAACATCAATAACAACTGATAATAATGAAGAAGGTATTAGATGTGTTTGGTATTATAAAGGTGCATTTCATGGTGTAACAACATACAATGAAGGAACTTATGTTTATATGCCTGAACCAGAACATGGATATAATAATGAGGGTAATACTCCATCACCAAACGACAATACAAATACTGTAACTCATTATGTAAGTCAATGTGAGTCTGGACAAAATAGTTATAATAATGTTATTGGTGGACAAAATACAAAAATAGGAACAGCAGAAGGTTGTAAAAACGCAGATTGGGCTGCGTGTCTTGCTCCAGGCGGAATACTCTGTATACCAAAACAAGATAGTGGATATAATAATGCTGGATTTCTTACAATTAATTTAGGAACAAGACAAATAATAAACACGAATGGTAATCCACCACCATTATTAGGTGGAGAACCTTTTGTTGCACCATCTAGTTTAAATCCAAATGGTAGACAAATAAAACAAATGGTTGTAACTTCTACTGGAAAGATATGGGCTATACTGGACTATGAAAATCCAAGTGCATCAACTCTTCAGTTTAGAATTTTACAAGTTGTTTTTAATTCAAATTATTCAAGTGTTACTTGGAGTGGTGGTCTTTACACTTCACAAGCAAGTAATGCAAATTCTGGTCATGTGAAATTTTATAGAACTGTCTGTGGAAATATGCCTCAATCCAAAATGGAATGGGATGCAGTATAAATAGAATAGATTAGGAGAAATTGATGGTAGAATACTATAATGAAAAAACAAAGAAAACTGCAAATTGGTCTGATATTGTAAGTCAAAATCCAACTGCAAGTTTTCCAAAAGTTCCATCAGACGATATTGCAAAACATTTTGGTTGGGAAGTTTTATATAATGGAGAAGTACCAGAGGTTTCTTTTGATGGTTTAAAAGTTCTCTCTTTTGATGGAATAGAAAAAAATGAACAAAATCAATGGATAAAAAAATGGTCAGTTGTCAATAGACATAAAGCATATAAGGATGCAGATGGAAAAACTATAACAAAAAAATCTCAAGATGATGCATATATAAAAAGTCTTACTGACAATCTTGAAGTTCCAAATAGATCAAAAAGAGATTTGTTATTAAGACAAACAGATCATTATGGACTATCAGATTTAACTATGACAGATAAAATGAAAAAATACCGACAAGCTTTAAGAGATTTACCAACACACGAAAATTGGCCTGATTTAGAAGAATCAGATTGGCCTACTCTTTCATAGGAAATTAAGATGCCTTATTTAGGAAAACAACCAGTAAATGTAATAAAAAATAATGCAGTATCTACAGATACAATTGTAGATGATGCCGTTACTAATGCAAAGGTAGCGCCTAGTGCAATTAATACTACTGAACTTGCAGATGACGCTGTGCAAACTGCAAAGATAAATGCTAATGCAGTTACTGATGCAAAACTTAATGATAATGCAGTTACTACAAATAAGATAGTTGACCTTAATGTTACACAAGGAAAACTTGCGGCTGAAGCAGTAAGTGAAGCAAAATTACACGCTGGTAATGCACCGACAAACGATTATGTTTTAACAGCTGCATCTGGTCAGCCTGGTGGATTAATTTGGTCACAACTTAGTAATCTGCCTGGAAGTGGAGCATGGGAAAGTGTAGCTGGTGGTAATTTTTCTAGTGTAACTTCTATTACTCAATCATTTGATCAAAATTATTTGTATAGACTTTTATTGTTTAATTTAAGAACAGATGGTTCAACAAATCTTACTGTAACACCAGCAATTCAATTTTATTATGGTGCTGGAGCAGGAACAGTAGAACCTACAATTGTTCACTATAGAAGGTTTATTAATGGTGATTCTGGTACTTGGATACCTAATAATTATAATAATTTGAATCGTGGTGCTCTTGCTCATTCTATGCCAATAACTCAAGTTGGTAATGCTAATGATTCGACTAGTACGACATATGATGTTTATATTACACAACCAAAAGTAGGTACGGGCTCTCATATTTGGAAAAGAGCACGATATTGGTCTAGAGCATGGGGTTGGTATGATGCCAATTCAACAACCTCATATGCAAGATATGCTGAATCACAAGGTGCCGTTTTTAATAACACAGGTTCTTATAATGACATAACATCATTTAAAATTATAGATAATAATTTAACAAGTAATACATTTTCTGGAACTTATAGAGTATTAAGAATAGGAGCGACATAATGGCTACAGAAAAAATTATTGTAGACGGCGAACTTATGGAAGTTGATGAAAAAGATTCAAGACATTCAACTCAACATGGCTACAAACAATCTGAAGTAGATGCACAAATATTAGAAATGCAAAAATCAGAAATGAGATCAGAAAGAAATAGACTTTTACAAGAAACTGATTGGACAGCAAATTCAGATGTTACTATGTCTGCAAAAATGAAAACGTATAGAAAAGCTCTAAGAGATTTACCGACACACAAAAACTGGCCTAATTTAGAATCTTCAGATTGGCCAACCAAACCTAGTTAGGAAAATAAAATGCCATTTATAGGAACAGAACCAGCTGTAATATTAGATATCATGCATGATGACGCAATAAAAGAATCATCAGTTGCACTTACCGCTGGTGGTAGTACTCCAGATACCATAAATGTTAATTTATCACTTGGAAATGTATTTCATGTTACAGCAACACAAAATACAACTAGATTTAATTTTCAAAATATACCCTCTGGAAAAGCAATAGGGTTTACTATGAGAATTACAAGAAACAATTCTAATGCAGCTTTCACAATAGATTTTACAAATAATAGTGCATTTACTATAAAGTTTGCAGATGGTAGTAATCCTACAATTATGGCAGATGGTGAAACTGACATTTATACTTTTTATAAAGATGAAGCAAGTGATACAATTTTCTATGGTGCTTTGGCTGTTAATGCTGTTGCATAGTTATGATAGGACTAATACATGAGTACAATCGCAAGAAGAATGCAACAAGCACATTCTGGTGTTTTGCAAGATGGAGAGGTAAGTGATGTTTTTAACATCACCAACTATCGTGGTGGAACTAGCTTTGTCAGTACTGGTGTAGATATACTATCTCATGGCGGAATGGTTCAGATTACCAATGCTATAGAAGATGGTATGTGGTATTACTATGATACTGAAAGAGGTGCAACATACGAAATAGCAAATGGTAATGATGATGTTTTAGGAATTGCCATTGGTGCTGGATATACAAGTAATTCATATACAGACCCACTTAATCAAAATAACCAAGTATCAAACTCTTTAACATCATGGACTAATAGTGGATTTACTCTTGGTGCATCTACATCAATAAATGCTCAGTATGGTGCTGGTAATGAAAATAGAATCTATACAGCATATTCTTGGAGAAGAGCAAAACATTTTTTTGATGTTGTAAAATATACTGGCAATGGAGCATCAAGTAGACAAATCGCTCATGGGCTAGGATCTGCGCCTGGTATGATATGGTGCAAACCAACTGGAACAGTTGAAGAATTTTTTGTATATCATAGAGGTGCCGCTGGTGGAGTTAATCCTCATCTTTATGGTCAATATTTAACTAAATCGTCTTGGTCAAGTACAGCTGGTTGGGCCCAAACTGCACCAACTGCTTCAAACTTTAGTGTTGGTGGTTCATTGCCATCTGGTCAAACACTGAATAATAATGGAGAAGAATATATTGCTTATATTTGGGGTCATGATACTGGTATAGGTGGTGATCATGTTTCTAAAATTGAATGTGGTTTTCATAGTGCTGGTGGTGGTACTACTGCTACAAATGGAGATACGATAGATACGCCATGGAGAGCTCAGTATATTGCTTGGAAAAATTATGGTGATGATGGTCATTGGTGTCAAACTGATAAAGTTGTTGGATTGCATACTGTATCTAATAGTGGTGCCGCAAATGGAGCATCAACTGATGATCGTGTAAAACATTTTCATGCAAGAACTGGTAGAAGAGATCAATTTGGTGATGTTAAATTTTTAGAAATGTCAGGTGCGAATCAACTAAAAATATTTAATAGTGGAACTAGATCTGAAAACACAGGTAGTGGTAGTCAAACTATAATGCGTTTAATGGTTCGTGATGATGAGGGTACAAAACCACCAGAACTTATAAATGGTAGTGCAGGCGGAGTTTTTTCTAGAAACCCTAATTCAGCATCTGGATTTAGTAGTTCTAATAGAGTAGATACTGCATTACATATTAATCCAACACATCAACTTAATTATAGTAATTTTCCTAATGCTGGTGGTTACAGAGATTTACTTTTCAGTTCTCAATTTTCGTCATGGAATGGAGCTGTCATAAATTATAATAGTCAATATAATGCTACTGGTCAATATGACTATCCATTTTCAGCTTATCATTGGAATACTAGTCATGGAGCAAAAGTTGTTGGAAGGCCAGGTTTTTGGCCTGCAAATTGGATGTTTGATAACTTTACTGGTCAAACTGCTGGAAAACAATTTTCACTTGGTATGTGGACAAAAAAGTTTGGTTACCACTCTTTTGAACATTATATTGGTAACAATGCAAGTGATCGTAGTATTGCAACAAGTTTAGGTGTAAAACCAGAAATGGTGATTGTAAAACAAATAAAAAATCATGCAAGTGGTACTAATCACTTTTCACACACACTTATGTTTCATAAAGATATTGCATATGGTCAATCCTATGGAACAAATGATTATCTACTAAAAGTAAATCAAAATGCTCCAAGAGAAAGAGTAGATAACTTTTGGGGAATAAGTGAATGGGCAAATTGGCCAGCAACTCTAGATGCAAATCAGTATGGAATATCATATTTTAAAATTGGAAATGTTGGTCATAATATGAGCGCATATAATAATGATGATGGAGTTGGCCCAAACGCAAATGGTGGTGGATATATTGCGTGGAGTTGGGCAACTGTGCCTGGACTTAGTAAAATAGGTGTTTATACAGGAGATGGACAATCTACAAAAAATATTGATTGTGGTTTTACTAGTGGTGCAAGAATGGTAATGATTAAAAACTGTTCTAGAACATCACCTTGGCTTTGGATTAGTGTAAATTCTGGTAATGATCATTTTGCAGAAACTTCTTATAGTGAATCCACAGGAATAAACCCAGTCGCAGCTGCATCTGGAGTTTTTGTTGGTCAAAGTGGAACTGATAGTTCATCTACTGGTATAAACAAAACTAAATGGTATGACACTCAAACAGGAAATTATAATAATGCAGATATAATGGATCAAACTACCACTGGTTTTCAAATAAAAAGTTCAGATGACAAAATAAATAGAACAAGTGACCATTATATATTTGCAGCTTGGGCATAGCATAAAAGAAGAATTATGTCTGGTTCAGAAAATATTGAATAAATAGATAAAAAAACAGGATAAAAGAAAATGCCTATTAGAAAAATTAACTCAAGAGCAATCGGTGCAAATGTTATTGTTGCAGAAGATGTAGCTGCAAATGCAATTACAACTGCTGAAATACAAGATACTGCTGTAACACCAGCAAAACTTGCATTATCAACTGCGTTTGATTTTGCAAATGATTTAAAAGGAAGTGGTGGTATTGTAGAAAACTTTCAAGCCGCAACTTTTAATAGTGGAGTTCTTACTTTAGATTTTAATAATGGAAATAATTTCTATCACAATTTTGGTGGAAATGCAAGTGGTGATTCAATAACAAGTATAGATTTAACAAATGTGCCTGCACCAGATAATACTCCAAACACTGGAGATGGAACTGCATTTTTCTTTACCTTAAAATTAAAACAACCAGCATCTGGAACTTTACAAACAATAAGTTGGGTTTCTAATCCAACCACAGATCATGAATTTTATTGGGCTGGTGGTAGTTCAAATGCACCTACTATTACAAATACTTTAGGAGCTCATGATTTATTTGGATTTTATACACATGATGGTGGTTCGACAATATATTCATTTAAATTAGGACAGGATCTGAAGTAGTGAGTCAATCTAAAAAAATATTATCAACATCTGGTGTTTCTCAAACTGGTCAATCTAGTCCTGTAGGAGAGGGTGGTAATAATACTGGTCTTTTTAACATTTCTACTTATCATTATGGTAAAACTGGTAATTATGGACAATACAGAGATTATATTAATTTAGATCAAGGTGAAATAGATACAGGAGTTGATTTAACAGGAACACCATCTACTGATATTGATGACTATTATTCTGTAGATATGTGGACAGGTCAAGCACCATATGGACAAGAGATTGTCAATGGTATTGATATGATTAATAATAAGACTATGACTTTTATCAAAGGACATGGTTCAAATAAACAACAAAATAGTAATAATTTATTAGACAGAGAATCTTCTCCTATGTTTTTAGATTCAGAAAGAGGAAATTCAAAAGTATTTTTTTCAAATAGAGGGCCTGCTGGTAATTACAGATCTGAATCAACATTACAAAATGACTCTAATTTTTTTCAATATACAACAAGTGGTTACAAATGGGGATATGGGGGAAATCTAAACACCCTTTGTTTAAATACAATAGGTCAAAGATATTTGGGTTATACTTTTAGAGCAAAACCTAAGTTTTTTGATGTAGTCAAATGGACGGGCGATGGAACTTATAATCGTCAAATTTCTCATAATTTACAATCTGTGCCAGAGTTTATGATAATAAGAAGAACAGATAATTATGACATTGACACTCTTTTTATTTTAAATTGGAGTGGTTTAAATGGTGCTTTTAAATATAAATTATATCCAGAAATGGAAGGTAGTCATACTTCATATGGACAAAGTGGTACTTGGTATGATACTACAAATAGTGCAATAGGTAGCATAGGGCCCTATGGTAATCAAACTTTTTCTACACAAAAAAATTTAGGTAATGGAACTAATGCTGTGGCTCCTACATCTTCAAATTTTACAGTTGGTCATGATGCAAATTTAGCTGATAGTGGATTTACAAATCAAAATGGAAAAGAATATATTGCATATTTGTGGGCTAGTGATAGTAGTTCATCTTCTATGATTAAATGTGGAACTTTTAGTGGTACTAATTTTAATGTAAATTTAGGTTGGCGTCCTCAAACAATATGGATTTTTCCATATAATACGAGTAGTTTATCACTTGGTGGATTTAGCAGTGCAGACTTAATATTAGATAAAAAATTATATTGGGGCAGTAATGCTCATGGTGGAGATGTGCTTATCAGAAGGCCTTGGTCATTTTGGGATAATACTAGTTATAACTCAACTACAAGTCAAATGGGGCATACTTCATATCATGTTGCTGGTACTTCTGGAAATACAGTTATGAGTGTACATAGTCAAGGATTTAAAGGTGATACTACTACAAATAATCAATTATTTTATACTGGTACTAGTAATTTTTATATAGCAATAAGAGATTCAGAATATACTTGGAGCAATACAAGTGCTAATAAAGGTTTTTATTTTTGGGGTAATACTAAAAGAGAAAAAACTATAGATACCACTCCAGGCACTAATAGTAATACAAGAAAATATTCTGATAATCAAGTTATAGATACAGTGAGAGCTAATCATCAACAAACAGGAACTGTAGGTTCAGATAATAGTAGTCATCCAGATCAACTTCAATATGCATATGGTAGTTTTCAAGGGTATTATGGTAGTGGTGGTAACTTTGACAGTAGCGGAATGAGATATTTTGATAGAACTAAACTTGGAATACATCCAGTAACACCAGTATCTTCTGATAGTGGAAAATATTTTATTTGGGGAATGAAAGCACATCCAAAGTTTTTTGATATTGTAGAATGGACAGGCGATGGAACTGCTAATAGACAAATTTCACACAATTTACAATCTGTGCCTGCAATGATTATACTAAGTGAAGTAGTAACTGGCACTGATTTATACCCAAGAGTGTGGCATAAAGATCTTCCAAATTCAATGGGATTTTTAGATACGAAAGATCAATTTCAACCAAACACTTACAGTAATTGGGGTAATTTTCACGATACTGCACATCCTTATAAAGTCTTTGGTGGAACTAGTGGTTATAATGGTGTTGCAACTCCGACAAGTACATATTTTACTGTTTCTCATGCTGAGGGTGTTTCTGGTGGGTATCCAGATAATCACTCACCACCTAACTATATTACAAAAAGAGCTGGTAATAATACTGGTATAAAATATTATGCATATTTGTTTGCAGACCAAAAAACTACAGGAAATATTGCAGTAGGAACATATACTGGAAATGGTTGGTCAACTGCACAAGTTAGTGGTACTAGTATATATCATGAAAGAGTAGCATCTACTGTTTCGCCTGGTGTTGTAAATTCATATGGGCCTAGTCCATATGATAGTGGTGTATTTGTTGATTTAGGTTGGGAGCCTCAATGGGTAATGATGAAAAATATGAACAGATCCCAAACTTGTTGGACTATGTTTGATACAACAAGAGGTTGGGATTGGAATATGGGTGAAAGTTATGATGCAACTTCTCAATATGGAGATAATTCTCCTCATGGTATAGGTCAGCATACTATTCACAATAGAGGTCAATTTCATCATAGTGCAGATGTCGGTCATCCTATGACAAAAGGGTTTGAAGTACGAGGAATAGGAAATCTTAATGGTACTACTGCTCAAACTGCGCCTGGTGGTATTACTTCTGGTGTAGCAAATGCATCAAATTCCATTGGAACGGCAAACAGTTACAATTGGAATATTGCTGGTGATACTTATTTGTATGTAGCTGTTCGTAGAAATGAAATAACACCAACTGAAGGAAAACAAATCTATGCTATTTCTAGAGGAAAAAATTTAGTTAATGGACATGGTGATCAATTTAGTTTTGGAAGTGGTATTTATGGGTCAGGTCAGAATAGTCATCCCTTTGCTCCTATTTCATCTACTTCATCATATAATGATCATCAAAATCCTGTTTTATTTAAACCAGATTTAGCGATAATTAATGATGCAAATTCTAATAGTAGTTCTTATAACATGATGAGAATTGCGACAAGAGGTTGGGGTACATATGCTCCATCAGTTACTAACGAAACTAATTATGATGCTCGTAGAATAGGAGATCTGTGGCCACAAACTGGTCAAACTAGTGCAAATCCTTTTAGTCAATCATCTGGTTTCGGTATTACTTATCCACAATCAAAAGGCACATGGAATAATGGTAGTACATCTACAGATCCAAAAATATATACTCATATGTTTAAAAGAGCAAAAGGTTTTATGGATATAATTCATTATCGTGGAAGTGGTTCTACTATGACAAAACCTCATGCATTGGGTGTAGCTCCAGAAATGTTAATATTTAAGATGTCAAGATTTTCTCTTACCAATTATTCTTCTTATGGTAGTTTAAATACTGGTTGGGAAGTTTTTCACAAAGATCTGACACCAGCTGGTTCTGGTGATTGGACTACTATGAAAGTGATGTTTGGATTAGGAACTGGATCACACACAAATGATTCAAGTGGATTTGGAACATATAGAGCAGATGATTCAATGACAAACACAAGTACACCAAATTATGTTGGAGATGGAACTATTGCTGTTGGATCTACTGATGATGCATCTGGTAGTCATTTTGCATCTTCTAGTATTTCAGTATCATCTACAGATATAACACTTGGTGGTGGTAAATCAGCTAATAATGGTGGTAGTGATCCTTATTATCATCAGTGTATAATGTTTGCAACATTGCCTGGTGTAAGTAAAGTTGGATATTATCTTGGAACTGGTACAAGTGATGTAAATGTTAATTGTGGATTTTCTGGTAATGCAAGATTTATATTAATTAAAAGAGAAGATGATAAAGGGCCGTGGATAGTATTTGAAAGTGGAGATGCACATCAAGCAAGTACCAGTTATTATCAATCTAATATTAGAACTGGAGCTTCTGATTATTTCACATATTTAAATAGAACTGATCAACCAGCTACTCAAGACGTTATAGATCCATTTGCAAATGGTTTTACAGTAAAAGCAAACTCATATACAAATGGTGCAACACAAAGTTTACCTCAAAATGGTGGGTGTCCAATTAATATAAATGGTGCAAGATATATCTTTCTTGCGATTGCATAGAGGGTT
>VTLG01008578.1_pt1 | contig 10644 bp, 19 predicted proteins | sample 4694571 | NCBI WGS metagenome assembly VTLG01 (sample SAMN12604809, study PRJNA352737) | marine metagenome | biome: ENVO:00000447; feature: ENVO:00000209|ENVO:00000569|ENVO:01000036; material: ENVO:00002151; isolation source: viral sequences binned using virsorter ... | reverse complement strand
TCGCCTAATTGCAAACTTGTACCATCTATAGTGAAGTTGGCTTCTCCATTAATAGTTGTGCTTCCTGATGCAGTCAAAATTCTGTTATTTGACATATTACTTACTGATGTTATTGTACCACCACCACCTACTAATCCTACCTTAGTTTTTTTGATAGATCCATCAGTAGCATCTTCTATGATCAGAAGATCTTGCTCATCTGGTGAAGAGTCTAATGACAATGGACTTATATCTACTGAAAAAGTAAGATCAAATGGATCTGCATCTGATCCATTATCAGTATCAGTAAAATCAATATTTAGACCATTACCATCTATAAATTTTAATTCTTTATTTTCTGTTATTGTAACTTCAGTACCATCTCCATCTTCCAGGACAAAACCACTACCCATTGTGTTAGTATCTGTATTCACAATAGCTTTTAATTGAGTAAGAGTAGCAACATTATTTTCACTGGCACTATTATCATAAATAGCTACTTTATCAGCTAATTCTAAAGCAGGTGATTGTGCATCAAGATCATTAATATTTAAAGCAAAAGATCTGTTAGCTGTAATATCTCCACCACCATCTAATCCTGCACCTGCTGTTAAAGTAACAGAGCTATGATTGATATGTTCATTGGCTACAAAACCACTCAAATTATCATGAACTATTTCTGAATCAGTAGTAGATAATGTATCACCAGTTAATGTGATCCCAGTTCCACCTACAAGATTTGTATCATCTGAAATATCTATTTGATTCCTGGTAATCTGTTGACCACTTATTGTAATGTAATCTCTTGATCCAGCTAAGGTTACATTTGTACTATTATCAGTTCCAGAAGCATCTACACCTAAATTAGATCTTGCTGTAGCTGTATTAGTTAGATCTGAAAGATTTGAAGATTTGACAAGTTTTTCTCCAAGTGATGTTGCTGTAGTGGTAGCAAAGTTTGCATCATCACCTAAGGCTGAAGCTAACTCATCTAAAGTGTCTAAAGCACTTGGTGCTGAATTTACAATACCAGCTACTTCAGCATCTACATAAGCTTTGATGGATTGCTGAGTGGCAAGTTTAGAATCACTATTAGATGACATAGTATCTTCATCTAAAATAGCAGTACCACTGACACCAGTATTGATCACTGGACTTGTAAATGTTTTGTTAGTTAAAGTTTGTGATCCAGTAAGAGTTACTTCTCCAGAAGCACTAATATCAATGTTACCATTTGAATCATCATAAGTAGTAGTCACATTTGTATAAGATCCAGTGGTAAGCATAGATCCTACTACATCCTGGATAAATTCAGTTATACTATCACTGCCTAATAAAAAATTTGCTGGTGTAGCAATCTTGACTTTGTTAGTAGCCAAATGCAGATCTGATCCAGTACCATCACCATCAAACACTTGTTGAAGTGTAGTAGTTAGTCCTCCAGTTTCACCAGTATGGTAAAGCTGACTGAATCCCTGAGATACTGGTGTATTTCCTAAATTTGTATTGGCACTCATGAATCTATATTATCTCCAAGATCTTCTCTTAATTTTTTATCTGACAGATGACCCATCTTTAATAAGGTAGGCTTACTGATCAATCTTTGGACCTTTCCATCTTTATCACAAAAACTAAATTCTGATCCTATATCTTTACATGCTTTTAGCTTTGGATCATCAAAGTTTTGTTTGATTTGAAAATTTTGCCCACACTCACATAAATACTCATATATTGGCATAAACACCTCTTTTTGTTGGAATTTGAAGCTCTAAAATAGGCTTTAAAGCTCATAAAATCTTTTTTTGGTATCTACATAAGGCAGGTTTTCACCTGCCCTATATAGCTTGATTTTCAATTATGCTTATGAAGCATTCTTGAAATTGACGATCCCACCTAAAGCATTTTCTTCAGGATGTGATAGTGTTGCACCAAACAACATATCTACCACTACTGAAGTAGCTAAGTGGTCTAAGTCATAAGCACTTTGGCTTCTTACACCAAACTGCTCAGCATAGTAAACTGATTCTTTCTTGAAAACAGATCCAGAAATGTTTACTCCACCTTCAGACCAATCTGTTGATGGATATACTGGCATTCCATAGATCTCCATGATTGATCCAGAAACTATAGGATTAATTGCATCCCCTCTTTTCTGTGCTTCAGTGAAGTCACCATTACCCATTAAGTTCATGTATGCTTTTGGATTAGCATAGAAATAGGTTTCTCCATCTGTGTAATCATGGTTTCCATCAAGTAATAATTCAAGACCAGATCTTAATTCTGCTGGTAAGATGATGTCATCTGTAGCCAGAGTTACTAAGTTCTGTGTATGTCCTTGAATTTTACCAGCTAAATAAGCTTCAACACCTTTAGCTAAAGAATATCCCATAGCACTTGCGTATGCCTGGAATAGATCTTGAGATGATTGCACTTGTGCAATATCTTCAATTCTTTTTGCTTCATAGATGTGTTGATCAAGTGGTATTGTTCTTGATGTATCTGTGTTTGCGTCATAAGTAACAGCAGAGTCTGCTGACTTATCTCTTTTTGTGTCTTCCTTGACTTGTGGGATGTTGATTCTGTCAGCACCTTGAGCAAGACTTGAGAAGTCAGTTACCTGATTTCTTAAGACCATTCTCTTTTGTGCAAATTCTAAAACTGCATCCGACCACATCTCACCGAGAAAAACATCACTTGTGGATTTCGAAACATTAGCCATTTTATAGCTCCTTTATAATTAACTTTTATAGCCTTCTACTATTTGTTGCCAAAGTTTAGGATCTCTCTTCATCTTCTTTCTATCTTCATCAGTGATGTCTGAGAACTTAGTGGCTGAAGCAAATTTGCCACTTGCAGTTACTTCTTTACCTGGATCTGTCAATACTTTGTTCTTTGATTTAGTTTCCAAATGTCTTTCAAGTTTCTCTAAAGATAACTCATTGTAGATTTCTTGTTCTGCATCTGGAAGCTGTGATAATAGGTGTTCTTTTCTTTGAGCTCTTTGCATCTGGATCTGATCATAATCAGCCTTGATAGTGCTTAAAGAATCAATTTCCTTTTTATAGTTTTCAGCTATTTCTTTCCATTTACCTTGTTCAGCTAATTGCTCTTCTTCTTTTGTAGCAATTAATTTCTTGAGATCATTTAACTCTTGCTCTGCTGATTGAGCTCTTGTTCGGTATTTCTTACTCTCTGCAATCAAACTACCGACTGCTTCATTACTCTGTGTAGCTTCATCTGCTACTGCTTCTTCTACTACTTGATTTTCTTGTACATCTTGTACTTCAGACATATAGTCCTCCTGGTTTGTTATTTCATTATTTCTTGTGTTTTCAAATATTTATCTATATTTGTTTTCTCAAGAATTCTTGCAAGTTCATCTGCATACTTCTGCTGGTTTGCAGGTCTTAGATCATAAATGTCATATCCATGTGGTGATCTGTTGGCATTACCCATGACAACAGCACCTCTGTCAAATCTTAAGATTGCAGTGTCTTTTCTTGCACCTGCTCTGATCCCTCTAAGTGTTCTGCCAGTAAGTTGCATATTTACATGACTTGTCCTGGTGTCAGTAGATTGAGCACCAAAACCTTTAATCTTTTTACCATCTCTGATCCTTCTCATACCATTGGCTTTGTAATCAGAGTATTTACCTAATTTTTGTGGTGCATTACCTAAAGTGTCACCATGTGATCCATAATCATGTGGTCCAGTATCATTCTGGAATATTCCATCATTAGCATCTCTTCTAATAAGATCTATAGCAAATTGTGCCATGACCTTCATCTTATCTCTATTTAATTTTGTTATTGCTGGTAACTTCATACATCCCTTATCCAATCATGTCTGCAGTTATATCCACCTCTATCTGAGAATCCAAAGAATCTTGATCCATCTTTTTGCTGACCAATAACATTCCTTAGATCTCTAATCTCTGATGCAGTCAAAGGACCATTCTTTTCTACATATTCCAAAACTTTAACACAGCTATCTCTGGTGTTTGGATCTTCTTTACCAGGACCTATATAAATGTATTTTACATCATCACCTAAAGACTCAAATGCTTTCAATCTATTCGCATTACTAAATCTTGCAAATGTGTCATTAACTAAAGCTACTGATCTTGCAGATCCAATTCTTTTTCCAGGACCAAAGTTAGATCTTAAATTTTCTACTATGACTGCTGTTGCTTCTCCAGTAATGATTCCTCTCATCAAAGCAACCTTTAGATCATTAGCATATTCCTGGACTCCACTTGACAAATATTCCATATCAAAACTTCTTAACTGATCTATTAAAACAGCAGATGATGATGATATTGCTACTCTTGCTCTGGATAGTTCTCTGTAAGCTCTTAGGATCTCATCCTCATAAGCCTTATTCATCCTATCTAAAAGCCTACCATAGCCTAACTCATCCAGCTCAGTCATAAAATCAATCTGCTGTGCTACATTGATCATCTCAGTATCTGACAGCTTTTTAAGTCTTGGTATTACTTCTTCAAGCTTTTTAATCAGATCTTCTTGGATCTGTCTTATTGCAACAGCATAAAAATCTAAATCAGCCATTATGATCCTTGTCTAATCTGATCTAAAATAGTTCCAGTAGGTGCTTCAGGTGTATCCTGATCTACTTGATCTACAATTTGCTGAATCTCTTCTTCTTTAAGATCTGGATTCTTTTTTCTTAAATAAGATTGTCTGCTTTCCAGATCATTAGCAAATGCAAATGTAAAGTAGTCTATTTCTTCTTGAGAGCTCATTGGTATAGACTTCTCTTGGAAATCTACACTAAACTCTTCACTTACATTTATACCTGCTGATACTTCTAAAATTCTTTTTGAGATCCTAAATTGTTCTTTTTCAAATGGTCTATAGATCTGTTCAGTATCTGATCTTAAAGCATCCATTAGATCAAGCTGACTCATCTTCTTAGATAATCCAGATTCTGCTTGTGGATTTGTAAAGTTCATTTTGACATTGTTTGCCTGAGCAACACTATCAATCATAAACTTAATACTTTCCTTCATAGCTGTAACATTAGCATTAGGTGTTACATAGTCAAAGTTAGCACCTTCAGGCAGTAATAAAGCTTTGTCCTGACCAAATTGGATTCTTGCATCAGTGTCAATAGAACTGATCACTGGCTGACCAAGCTGAAACCTGGAACTAAGAGCTAACTCAGTAAGCATAATATTTACAGATCTATTAGCATCTATAATATCTTCTGCACCAGCTCTCATAAAATCTCTTGTCATAAATGATCTGTGACCAAAATTAATTGGAAGGATCTCACCAAATGGATTTAGATCATCTTCTACTAAAGATGTGATCTTACCTTTACTACTGATCATAAAATGTTTTCCTGGCATGTCATCAGTAGATCTGGACCATACCATGAACTGAGCATCTTCAGATCTTGCTTGTAGCTGTGATTCTACCTGCCACATTACCATAAATGGGTCATCTTCATTAGGTTTGAAGTATGGTGTAAAGAAGTGTAATGGTCTATACATGAGCTTTTGTTTTTCTTCTGACCAATATGTGTATAATGCTTCTGTGCCTAATAAATAAACCAGCTTCTCAAATTCTTTCATAACACCATTAAAATCACCTATGACATCTAAATATTTTTCATCAGCATATCTTATTGGCTGTTGCTGGTATACACCTGCTCTTTTTTCAATAATTGATCTTGTAAGATTTAAATAAGCTGGTGGTATTTGTGATAATGATTCACTATCAAAATATTTTCTAAGATCTTCTTGTAAATTAATACCTTCATAAAAATCCATTTTAGTTTCTCTGGATTCTTGTTCTTTGTCATAGTTCTCTTCAATGGATTCCATTAAGATCCTATACATCATTTGTTCTGTTAGATTTGTGATAATCATGATTTGTACTTCCTATAATTTTCTATTTGAATATCTTGATCATAAATTGTTTTTAGGTAGGATATTAGATCTGTTTGAAGTTCTTTATTTTTCTGATCAAGTTTGATTGTTAGATATGCAAATGCTAATATGATAGTTAGCCATCCAGTAAATAAGCCAAGTATAAAATAAATTACCATGATATTGATTCAACACCTTTCATTGATAAAGGAAATTTCATTTCTATAGGATAACATAAAGAGTCAAGCATGTGACTTAGATCCTCAGTTTTATAGATCTGACCATTTTGCATTGTTGTCATTTCAAGATCCCTTATTAGCATTTTACATTTTGACTTTATGAATAAGCTTGGCTTACCATTAGCATCTTTTAATTTTTTATTCAAAGCATTCAGCCTATCTCTTTGTGTAGGATTCTTTTTTCTACTGATTGGCAAAAAGCCATTATCCAAAAGAATCATATGATCTGATCTTGTGCTGTTGCTTGTTCTTGCCTTTCCTGCTGGATCTGGATAGCATTCAACAGAAGGACATATACCTTTCATAGCTTTTGCCAATTCAAATGTATTACTATTCTTCATGGCTATTTCATCTATGACATAAATGTCACCATTTACAAATTCAGCAATTAATACTGCACTCATGTAACTGGCAACACCAAAATCTATACCCCAGTATTTCTTATAAGGAATGTCAAGATCATCTTTGACATGTAAGGATCTATCAAAATTATAGGCACATCTGTTTGCAGATACCTCAAATGATCCTTCCATTTCTTGTTTAAATGTTCTGGCATCTAAAGTTTGCCTGGCTTTTTCAATCTCTTCTAATGGTATAAAACCACCTTCAATGGTGGTGTATTGCCAGGACTTCCAATATGGATCATCATTCTGTCCTTTATTGTACATCTCAAATAGATGATTCTGAACTCCATCTGGTGTACCACAGATCATGATATTAGCTTGAGTTTCAGCCAACATAGGCATAATGATCTCATTTAATACATTTGGCTTCATGTAGGCATATTCATCTAATACAACAGCATTTGTGCCTTTAGCACCTAATGATACACCTCTAAGACTATCTTCTCTGTCTGCACCCCTTATGCTGATCTCAGCACCATTCGGCAAAGTTACAGATAGTTCTACTTCATTGATCTTACAATTCCGACCTCTGAATATGCTTTTAAGCTTATTCCAGGCTACCATCTTACCTTGCCTATATGTTGGAAATACTAACCATCTTCTTTCATTAGGCTGGAACTCATGATAGCATAAAAACATAAGTCCAAGCATAGTCTTACCAAATCTTCTGCCAGAAACTAATATCTTTCCTTGATGCTTATCTTCCAGGAAATCTTTTCTTTTCTGATCAATCTTCCACTTCATCAAAATCAAATACTTTTATAGGCATATCATCTGCATCATGCAGTGACACAGATTGATGTGGTTTACCTTCTGTTCTGTTAGCAATAAACTCTACTGCCCATGACTTACCTTGCAAAGCATTTACATAAACATGTCTAAGTACAGCTTCCAGATTATCTATTTGATCTTGATCATTAATTTCTGATCCTATTTTATGCAATAGATCAGGAATAGATCTTGATCCTTTAGGTCTACCATGTCCTTTAGAAACTTGGTTACCAGCAACAAATTTACCTTTGCTATCTCTATCCGATTTATCCGATTTCAAACCGATCCTCATTCAATTCTGGATTTGCTTCGTCAAATGTAGAAATATGATCATTTGGCACTTCATCTAACAGATCTGGATCATCATGATCTGCTATAACATTTTCTAAATAATTTTGATTAAATTTTTTGCCAGATATGGCTTTATTGTATGCTTCATGCCCTGCATCTACACTTGAAGTTTCAAGATCTATTTGTTTAAGGATATTGTCAATATGTGAATCTTCCATCTATATATATGGAAAAAGTAAACCAGATCTTTAGCCAAATCACTTAAAGTAAAGCTTTAAGTCCAGTAATATCAGGAAATAAAATTTTTTGAAAGTAAACCAGTGCCCATCCAAAAGAAGAGATATAATGAAAAATAAAAAAATGAGCACTGGCTAAATAGTTCTGAAGTAATCTCTGTCCTTCAGTAACTCTTGAATGATCCTTCTAACCTTCTTCACTGCTGATCTGTGTGCCTTATAAGCATTCTGTTTACTGCTTCCAAGCTTAGATCCAATCTCTTCAAAGGTCATAGTATCATGATTGTAATAGACTTTTTTTTGAAATTTAGTCCAGGAATGAACATGACCACCAGTCATAGCTATCATTATAGCCTTTCCATAAAGAATTGTCTTTTCTGACTTTTCTTCCTGGTGATCTAAATAATGTTCAAACCTTTTCTTCATTCAAATGTTATTCCAAACACTAAATGCAAGAATAACATGATCAGTCCAGATACAGCAAATACAGCTATGAATATACCAAATACTTCTCTCATAGCTATTAAACTCCAATTATGCTTGATAAAGAAGCTTAATGGCATTCTTCTTGCTGATTGTAAGTAATGTTCTTGCATTTCTGCCCACTCTGGATCAAATGACATTTTATAAGGATCTCTAATAACTCTTCTTAGAGTAGATTCTCTATGCCAAATTTCCATAATGTTATGATCTTTTTTCGCTTTACCATATCTCATTTTATACCTCTTTTGTGTCTTATTGATGATTGATTATTAAACCATATAAACTCATATCCTAACTTATCAAGCTCATCTATGAGTTTCATGATCTTTTTTTGCAGATCTAATGCTTCTTTAGATCTATCTGGATATTCCAGATCTATTCTTTTTCTATACTCTTTTTGCTCTCTTGTCATATATCCTCTCTTTTGTTTAATACACTTTTTACCATATTAAGTTTATACATGATCTCATGTACTCTATTAAGATCATTAGATCCTAAATACCAGACCTTTTGATCTAAATCCTTAAGCATGTGCCTTACAAACTTAATTTTGTTCTTCAGGGCTATATTTTCAGCTCTGACTGGATCTTCATCACCATAGGCTTTCAAAGGCTCAACATATTCCTGGATGATTAGATCTATTGCTTTCATTTTACCCATGATCTACCTCTTCTTTCATAAACTCACCTTTGACAATATCATCTATGATAAAGCCAATAGTCTGATTGTTGTCATACTTCTTAAAGTTGATCTGTTTTATTCTTTTAATAATTGCATTCCAATGTGAGTTGTTTTCATGCAATTCTTGCTGTGTTTTGAGTAACAAATCCTTCATCTTATACCACCTTTACCTTTTTCATTAGCAAGATACTCTTTCATAGGATCTTGCAATTTTCTTCTTTCCTTATACAAGTTGCCCCTTAATTCTGGATGAGCTTCTTGTAACATTCTTCTATGCCTACTAATTGTTTTATATTGTGACAGCTTTCCAAGATTTAGCATACCAATGATATCTGTTGATCCAAAAGCTTTAGCTTCTTCCTGCCAGATCCTTGCTACTAACTTATCATCTGAATCTCTTAAATAATTATTTTCCATCAAGAGCTTCTTTACTTCTTCTTTTAGATTTGTCATCTTGTTTTGAAACATGCTTATTTGCATCTCTTCTCTCCTTTAGTTTTTCATTCTCTTTTTTTAGTTCCAGATAAAGCTTGTAATAAGCCTGATCCTGAAAGATCATATTCTTTTTATTCAAATGACCTTCATGTTTTATACTCCAGGATTTATCTTCTTTTTTCATCAATCCTCAAGCAATTCTTTACTTACCATGCTGTTCTTTTTGAACTTTAAATATTCAGGATCTAAGCCTTCTCTTTTAAGCTTCTTCAATGCTGATAAATAAATTTTAGATCTATTATCTTCTGAATAGTGAAACTTCATGTAATTCTTCAATCTATATTTATTAGGCTTATATTCTTCCATTTGATCACCTAAAAATATAAAGACATTTTCTTTATCATATTCATGTCCTAAGATCATATTGATCATCTTGAAATTAAGGTTTCCAAGTCCTGCATGATCACAAGTAATAAAGAAGTATAGCATTAACATCTTATATTCAAGATCAAGATCCATAAACCATACCTCTTCAAATAGTGTGCTTTCAATTTGTTTTTTACTCATCTAATTCTCCAATTTTTTCTTTAATTATTAATCTAAATTCCTTGCTAAGATAATACTTTTTTTTACCAGATTTCAATGGTGTATTTTTTCTTTTCACAAGCTGATCATATTTATCAGATCCAAGCCTTTCCATCATGTGCTCTCTGTGATCATGTGGATTCTTAGTTAAGTAACTATGACACCCATGACATAAAGCTTGTGTATTATCTTCATCAAATCTAACAGCATAGTTAGATCTACCAAAATAATGTGAGCAGTGCAGTCCACCTGCATGATCTGGATCATATTGTTTTTTACATCTTTGGCAGGTCCACTTATCTCTCATTCTTACATAAGTGGACCATAAAGCATCTGTTGCTGTTCTTTTAATACCAGCCATTAGAATGGAAGATCATCCTCATCTACAATGGCATCTACAGATTCATCTGGATCTACAGAAGGCTCATTAGGCTTACTATGTCTATCTGGACTTCCACCTTCTTCTACTGCATATAATAAAGACTGAAGTCTTGCAAACTCATTTACAAATAGATCAGACTCCCAGTTACTTGCAGATGTGCTGTATAACATCCTCATATTTTCACATGTTTGATTAAACAGCATTCCTAAAGTAGCACCAGTGACATATTTTTTCTGGCTTTCATCTACTGCTTTTTGAGCTGTAG
>VTLG01006794.1_pt1 | contig 10644 bp, 14 predicted proteins | sample 4694571 | NCBI WGS metagenome assembly VTLG01 (sample SAMN12604809, study PRJNA352737) | marine metagenome | biome: ENVO:00000447; feature: ENVO:00000209|ENVO:00000569|ENVO:01000036; material: ENVO:00002151; isolation source: viral sequences binned using virsorter ... | reverse complement strand
CATCAAGGATTAACATTTCTTTGGTTAGCAAAGCATCTTTGAATTTGTGAACATTGTCCATATCTCTCATCCTGTGACCAAAGATTGTGCCAGTCACATACCAAACATCTAGGCCCGCATTGATAAGTTCGTTGGCTGCCGATTCGCACAAGTGAGTTTTACCTGTTCCTGTTGGTCCTGTAAGCATAATCAGGTATGGAGTCTTCTTCTGAATCCATCTTCCAACAATGTTCTTTGCGTTTCTGCATTGTGTCCTAGCTTCAACAGATGTCTGTTTATCAGGGTTGTAGTCTGAAAACGTGTATAAAGCCCTGTTAAGGCCCTCAAAACCAGCAAGGTCATACTTTATCTTTGCTAAATCCTCTGGTTTATCTTCTTTGCAGTCTGGACATGGGATGTATTTGACATTCCTTTTGTCGACATCTGCTGGTCTTAGCCATTTTAAATCATCACAAGTTCTGCATGAGATCAGTTGTGTACGATCATAGCTTGTCGAATATGTCTTCCCCTGTGGGCTTTCCCGCTTCAAGTGATCGAAGTTTAGTTTTTCCATTTCGTTGTTCCTCTCTTTTGCACCAGTTTATAAATGCAGTTAATGGTTGTTTGTATTTGTATTTCTTTTCAATCTCAACTCCAGTGAAGAATGCTAAAGCTGAATTATGGAGAATGTTATCAGAAAATCTTTTTTCTTGCATACCAATCCAATCTTCAGAAAGATTTAGTCCTGGCACTTTCTCTAGCGTTAGAACCCAATCTTTTTCTTTCTTTATACTTTCTTTCTTTTTATTAAGATTTATTATTCTTTTCTTTTTTGTATTACTTTTTTCTTTTCTTGATCCATCGGACATAGATGTCCTATGGTTTTTATCGTTGTCATGTCCATCGGACACGGATGTCCTATGGTTTAGGTTAGAGTCATCAGAAAAATGTCCTACGAATTGTATGCAATTTTCATCGTGTTCTCTTGAGTTATCACCAGTAATTATCCGATAGACATTACCAACATATTTACCTTTTGTTTGAGCCTTAGATATTTGTATCAGTTTTAGATCTTGGAGTTGTAGCAGCAACCTTCGTATCTGTCTTTCAACAAGTCCTGTCTTCTGACTTAGAATCTTCTGACTGGGCCAAGCACAAAGACAACCATCCCTAGCGTAATCTAATAACACCAACAACAGGAGTCTTTGCCCTGACTTTAATCCGTCTAATCTAAATGCCCATCCATGATGAGCAAACGACATTAGAGCTTACCTGTGGCTGCATTTTCAATGGCTTCTCTACAGGCTGAATCTAAGTTCGGTCTAGCCAATACCCAATTTGCCCAACCAACATCATTCTTGACAACATCAATTAGCTCTTTACCTTTGTATTCAGCCCAAGGGGTTCCCTCTTTACCACCAATTACAACTCTCCAAACTCCATTCTCATCCTCTTTACATGGTGTAAATGGTGCGTCAGGATCGTATTGTCTTTTTGGTTGTTCTTGGATTTGATTAGGTTTCCATTCAGATTGTTGTTGTGGTTCGTCTGCATACCTTACAACATCATCATCCTGACTAAAGATACCAAAGCTATTAGTTGCATACCTAATCCCCAAGACATAGGCCCTCTTGTAAGCCATAGCCAATCCTCTTTGCCTGGCACCTTTCATGTTGCCAAGTATCTCTCCATTATCCCAAGTACCAACCCCTGTACCTACAACCTTTCCATCAGACTCAACGATGTCTAGGATAATTGTAATCTTGCAACCTTCACCAAACGACTCTTCGTTGATTTCTTTAAGTGTTGCATTAAGTCCAAACTCTTCTGCTAACTTTGCTGCACCACCTACCCAGAGGAAATCCGATGTCTTGCCTTCAATCTTTCCGAAGTCAACACCTTCTTTCATCTGCTCTTTTCTTTTATTAGATCGTTGTAATTTACTTTCAATTACAAATTCTCCTAAATCTTCTGGATGTATATCTTTACTTGCCACTGTTTAACTCCCTTGCAACTTGATCTAATTTTCTTAGTGCAACTCCATCAACTGTGAATTGTCTTACTAAAGCTGATGGTGAATTGCCTGTTAGCTTGGCTATTGCCTTTAAGTCTTCCCATAATTCCTTTGGGAATAGTATGTGTCTTCCTATCATAGTTCCTCCTTCTTTGAAACTTTTATTGATGATGTTATTTTTTTAGTTACCTTATCTATGTAATCTGCTGTTCTTCCTCCTTGTTTATGAATTTTATTAACTTCAACTACACTTACATTCTCAGGTATAGTTTTTATTTCTGTATGTTCGGGAACAATACACCTCTTAAGTTCTTCAGGTTCTACCCACTCTCCTATTGCTGCCCGTAAGTCATCAGGTTTAATAACTTTTTTTGATCCTCTTTTTAGAATCATGTTGTTACCTACTAACTCACTAGCCCAAGTGTTCTCAGATCGTTCCTCAAACTCAAGCTCTATCTCTCTCTCTATTTTTGCTTTATCTTCTTTCATTGATTTCATCATGCTATTGATTGTTTCCAACCTGTTAGCAAGAGTATCTATTTCTTGTCTACTTAAACCCATTATCCCCTCCTGTTCTCGTAGTTGTTAAGTTGGATTGAATCTATGTCAGGAGTATCAGCTTTCTCTTGTACTCTTAACTTAACATCACATTCATTCAGAAATCTTACAGCCTGTAAGAGTTGAGGAATCATGATGTCATTTGCTGATGAATCTTGTATCTTTTCCATAGCTTGATGCAAGACATTCAGTATGTATTGTTTTGGTGTCAATGTTTCCATTGTGTTTACCTCTTTTTGTTAGTTGATTGATTGTATTTACTTGTGTTAGTGGTCCATTACCTCCTAGATCAAAATTGCTTGTAATGGGTATTCTACACCCATGTTATGGATCGTGTCAATATTAATAATAATATTAGTGGTCAGGTATTTCTCTGTAACAATTATAGCCATTAGCAGGTGGGTTATGATAGCCACATATTATACAATCTATATATTCTGGCTCTATGCAATCACATGTATTCTTGCAACATGGGCACATACATTCTACTAAATTAGCAGCATGGCAATCAAGGCAACCATACTTTTTACATGGTTCTGTAAATGTTACCATCTGTTGACCACTAGGAGTAACTGCAAGTTTTAACCTGCAGTTACTTACATCTAGTAAAGCATCTTCTAATTTAGAAGTCATTGTACCTAGCCTTAATGTCACTAATAGATGCAGTTCGCAACTTGCTAATTCTATTAGCATAACCACCACGTTTTAATGATGGCTTGTTAGTCGTAAGCCTAACTTGGTTTATAACCTTAGTCAGCTTTCTTAGTTCCTCGTTACCCATCTTCCTGATTGCATCATGCTTATCGCATGTTGTGCACTTGTTACCCATTGCACCACAGAAAATTTTACCACATACATTAAATGCTTTTAGTTCTGCATTTATCTGTACTTGCAATTCTGCTCTTTGCAGTAACAAGTCTTTGAGTCTGTCTACTTTATTGTGTGTAGTCATTTGTCCTCCATTTATTGTTTGTGTAAGACTCCCCGAAATCTCAGGGAGTTTCTAGCATTAGCCGTCATCAGTTACACTAATTAATGTTTGTGGTGTCTATAGGGTATTTATTAAGCCTGTCGGAAGCTTTAATATCAACTTCACCTACTACGCTATTTTTTATACTAACCCATGCACCGATACTTTTTGTTTCTTGATAACTTGTGGGCAATTTTTTTCTATACTGAGAATCAGGAAGCTGCATTTGCTTCTGAATGGCACGATGCATTTTAGACATCATCTTTTTTACTTTTATTTTGATCCAGCCTACATCTTCATAACTTAACTGAACCCTTTCTATTGAGCCATCATCATAAATTTCTTTAATGTAGGAATTTGTATCGCTAATAATTTCTTTCGCTTCTTTTTTAGAGTTTGCGGGAACTAGATCCCAGCCAACATATACTTTTTTTACTAAGTACATTTTATCTTTTTTTGGTATTCCGTGTTTCATGTTTTTAACCTCCATGAAATTGTTTGTATTTATGGATTATACCAATCCATTTAATTATTTGTAAAGTAATTCGTTTATTTGGTCCGATTCGGTCGGGCTAATAATGATTTTTATTATTTCATTATCCATTTTTTTTACCTCCATTTTTTATAAATTGTTTGTGTTTTATAGCCCGAAAAAATCGGGCTATTTCGGTTAATAAAACCTCATCAGAAACACTCTTTTAACCCTCCATTAATTTTGCTTCAAAGTCTTCTAATTTTTTTTGCTGCTCAAGTTTTTTATCAACTTTCTTAAGGTGTTTTTTTGCTGCTTTTTGTACTTCACCAGCCCAATTGATAATGGCTTGTAATTGCTCTTGGTTTTCATAATCGATATCCATTTGTATTGTAGTCAATGGCACACCAGCCCAACTATTAACATCAGTTTTAATATCAATATCAGGATTTTTAATAATAAGTTCCAAGCGTGCCCATTCTCTAGGAAATTCTTTTGATCCTCCGAAAACTTGAAAACCTTTAAAATGTTTGCCACTTTTAATTATGTTTATGTTTGTATTCTCTTCCATGTTTTTAACCTCCATGAAATTGTTTGTTTGCTGCTGGTTTCGTTCTTTTGAACTCATCAGGGATAATACACATCATCCGACCTAACACCGCCTTAGAAGGCTAATATTAGGTAATGTTTTTTATGAGCGTATTTTGGATCATTCCAAACATCAAATTCAATTACAGTTGTCTTTTCTTTGATTTCATCAACCCCGCCTTTTATGCTCATATCGTAATCATTAACTAATTGATATTCACTTTGGTATTCTGCCCAATCACAGCAAATCGCAATTACATCCAATTCAATTTGTTCGCCTGTTGAGTCTTCATATTCTTCATAGTATTTGAATAATTCTTGTAATGCTTCAGGGCTAAATTGTCCATCCCGTCCCATGCTTTTAAATGCTTGTTGAAAGTCATTTTCATTTATTGTTGTAATCATTTTTTAACCACCTTTTTAATGTATTGTTTATGTGTTGTTAGAATCCATACTATCACTATAAATAAATTAATTGCAACTTTATTTTTTAAAATTATGTTTTTAGGTTTAAAAGAGTAGGGGAGTTGTTTAAATTTTGGCTGCTAACTATTTTTTTACCATGTAAAAATTATTAACTATTTATTGGCTATTTTTTGGGCATAGAACGGGCTTTTATTTTATTAGTAGGGCATTGGTCGGGGAGTGGTTTTGAAGGCTCTCCCCTGCTGCTATTTATAAAGAAGGATTTTTTCCTTTTTATTTATTTTTTCTTATAACCATCTCCAACAGTTACAAAGGTTGTCTATGAGAAGAGGGAAATTTAAGGGGAAATTATAATAGTGATCTAGTTGTAAAGGTGTTGTTATTTCTTGTGTTGTTAAGATTGTTTAAACCTAAACTATACCTATTATTTATATTATTATTATTATTATTTAGGTTTAGATTGTTCTTTAATTCACAGCTTTAGTCGCCGATAGACCGACTGCCATATATAGTATGTATATGAGGTATATAGAGCGTTGAAATACTATTTTTAGATATAGGCCACCCCTTATATATATACCTAAAATCGCTAACTTTTCTGATTAATACAAGCATTGGTATTCCCGACCCTGTACCCCTTGTATAATCCTGGCAGCGGAGCTATCCCCACCAGTGAAAGTAACCATGTAGGTCTTGGTCTTTTTTGGGTGACCTGGTTCACCTACTCCGTTACTGTGCGGTTACATTAGATGTAGAAAATAGTATACTGATGATTAATAAATGGTCAAGAGCGACCATTATGTCTAAGCTCTGGAGGGCAGATGGCTATACAAAATATGCTTGCAAAAAGTAGTTCAGGAGTCTCTGAAATAGAGAGACGAGTATTGAAGGCTATACCTGAATGGAAGAAATGGACTAGGCAGCTTAAACAAGTCTATGTACTACTCCCCGTCTTTGGATCTAGTGACCAAGGTATAGAAGAGATGTGTGAAGAGTTCGGTTGGAATAAAAAGAAACTATTAGACAAGATAGAAGAAGACCAAACATTTAGATTAAAACTTGCTCAATACAGAGATACGGACTCCTACCCTATCTTTCCTGGATCTAAGAAAACATATATTAAGAAGTCACACTTAGATACTGTGTATGCTCACGAATCAGCCGTTCTTAGTTTTATGCATTTAGAGAGAGCAAAGGCTCAAGGTAGTGCTGGTGTAAACTTTGCACTAAAGATGATGGCTAACGGATATTTAGAACACATGGAGCCTGTCTCTTCAAGGCCAGAGATAAAATACTTTTTGGAAAACGAAAGACAACCTGGCATAGTGCAAGACAATGGTCATGTACCAGAAGTCGATTACTCAGGAGATGGGCTTCCTGAATTATGAAGTGTCAACATAAATACAAGAAAATAATTACTATACATTGCAGCAACGATATATTTGCAAACGGATTATGTAAGAAACACCACTACTACAATGTAAAAAAAAATGGAGTAATATATGCCTAACCTATATGAAGCGTATCCTTGGCAAAAAGAGATGCATGAATCAAAAGCTAAAATTAAATTTGTACAAGCTGGAAGACGAGCAGGTAAAACTAGATCTGCTCTACAGGAAGCATTACGACAAATCAGAGAAGCATCAATAAACCCAGTACAGTTTCCAGGTAAAAAAGAAAAGTTAACCGCAGAACAAGCAGGACTTGTACCCCCTATTCACATTTGGACTGTTGCACCTACAAGAGCTCAGATGATGCAGGTATGGAACGAGATGCAGGCATTTATTCCAAAACACATAGTTCGTAAAACAAGAACCAAAGCACAAGCTGGTGGTAGAGGTGGTGGATTTAAACAAGATGACCTTCATGTGTGGTTAGATTTAAAAGATGAAAAAGGCAACTGGTTACCCAACAGATGGAGACAATCTGTATTTTGGGAACTTAAGTCTGCTGACAACCCTGAAGGATTACAAACTGTAGGTCTTGATTTTCTACACATGGCAGAATCCCAAGACATCAAAGAAGCTGCGTGGAACAAAGTCAGACCTACGCTTAACTCTCCTGGAAGATTGGGTAGGGCCATTGTTGAGGGTGTTCCTCCAGAGAGTTCTCAGCATTGGTTTGCAAGGAACTTTAAGATTGCAAAGGAAACCCCTTCTACAAGAAGACAGGCTTTTCACGCATCCACCTTTGACAACCCCTACCTTACAGAAGATGACAGACTTGAGATTGAAGAAGAGAAAGGATCTCTTACTGAGGGTATATGGGAGAGATTCTATATGGCAAAGCAACCAGAGGGTGCAGGTAACTTTTTTAGAAATATAACAAAGGCATACACCAAAGATGCCTACGAACTTATGCAGCCACTTGAAGAAGCAAGTTATGTTGCAGGTCTTGACCTAGGTAGAGCCAATGATCCAACAGTCATGGTAATCAAAGATAGAATGACAAGAACATCCGTATTTGCAATAGAACTTATGAAGACTGATTGGTCACTTCAGGTAGAAACAATTAAGAACGAAGCTATCAGATGGAACATAGAAGAGGTTTACATGGACTCAACAGGACTGGGTGGTAAGCTGGGAGAAGATGTGCTGTATCGTGAATTACTAGAACATTCTATTCCTGTAATAGGATACAACTTTACACCAAGTAAAAAGTATCAGTTGTTCTTAGATTATGCATTGTCACTTGAAAAAGAGACTGTTGCATTTCCACAGAGTTGGGGTAAACTAATAAGTCAGTTAGAAGATATTGCTCATAGGGAAACGGCAAATCGAGGTCACCAGTTCTATTCGGTGTCTGGAGGTAGGGATGACTGGGTTGATGCGGAATGTTTAGCTTTAATGGCTTGCGATCCTGCACAAGAAGTCATGGAACTACTTACAGCTCCTAGATCAAAACGAGGTATTAAACCTCTAAATAGCAACTACAGAAGCAAGGGATCGAGGATCTTGAGGTGGAGAGAAGAGAGAAAACTCCTTGCTATGGAAGAAGAAGGAACTAAAGCCTTATGACAATGAGTTATGGTTCAGGTTCTGGCAGCAGTGTCAACCCTGAAGAAGAGATAGCACGAGAGGGTGCTAATCCGTTAGAAGAGCCTTTACTTACTATTGAGTGGGTAGAGAACACCCTTGAAAGCGGAAGAAGAAAATTTGACACATTCTACGATAACTGCGAAGAAGCCGAAGATTTTTATTTATCAAACTTTGATTTTTCAGTTCCAGAGACAGGTTCACAGATAAGACTTGGAACTGCAAGTTCAACAATCAACACACTTGTTGCTCATGTCACACCACAATTTTTAGATATATCAGTACCACCACCAGGTCCTAAAGGTAGTGCAAGAGCAGAACTCTTAGAAAAGTTTTTAAGAGGTGCAAATCATATGCTTGAGCAGTTCTCACCAACCAGAAGAGAAACAGCAAAACACATGGCTTTATATGGCGTAGCATTTGAAAAGACTGAGTTTGCAGCCAACAGGTGGGAAGAGTTTCCTGAGCCACCAGAAGATGGTGACATTGGTAATTATCAAGAGCAACTACAAGATGTACTTAACAGAAGAAATATAAACTGGCCTATAACCTCAACTTGCGTAAACCCCAAGATGATGGTTTGGGATATCAACAATATACAGAACCCACGATGGGTGATGCACTTTTACGAAATTGATGCATCATGGGTAAAAGCCCACTTTCCGTCATGGGATGGACCTGTAGAAGGAACAGTGGAATTTGTGGAAACCTGGACTCACAGTCAAGTATGTTACATGGCTGAGGGCAAATTCGCATTAGAGCCGAAGCGACACGGCTACAAGACTTTGCCTTTTACAATGTACTGGCCCCACACAGGTCTTATGAGTGACGGGTATGATCCCGAAAAACTCTACAGAGGTATACTGCATGGTAACTTTGATATGCTTAGAGCAGAATCAAGACTTGCTTCGCAGTACCTAGATATTGTTGGTAACAGTGCTTGGCCTACAAGAGACTTTAGAGGTCCTCCTGGTATTACAGAACAGGTTATGGAACAGTACGAAGAGACACCTGGTGCTAAGAACTTCTTACCTCAAAACGTAAATATAGAAAGAGCAATCACACCAGATCCACCAAGTTCTATTGTGGTTGCACAGCAAATGATGCAGCAAGCTATTGAGGATAATACTGCACCTGCCGTATCAAGAGGTCAAAGACCAAAAGGTGCTGCAAGTGGTTATCATACGGCTGTATTAGCAGGTATAGCTGCACTTAACTTTGGTGCGTATGTAGAAGCAGCACAGAGAGGATTACAAGATAGAAACTCTATTATCTTGCACATTATTGAGAATGTGATTCAAGACAAGGTAACTGTATTCGGTAAAACAGAAACAGGCCCTATGGATGCAATTATTAGACCAAACGATATTAGAGGTCACTATGTAAACATGGTACAACTTACTCCTACATCTCCAGAAGAACAGGAAAGAAAACTAAATCTTTACAATAGTCTTTGGAGAACAGGATTCATTGATCAAGATACTGCACTTAGAAAAGCAGGTGTGTCAAATGCACTTGAAGTAAGATCTAAGTTACTTGCAGAAGGATTCTTGAAGAGTGAGCAAGTACAACAAGTATTGCAAGGTGAAGCTGCTAGAAGAGTGCCAATACTCCAACAGTTAGTTGAAGCAACTGGTGCTGCAAGCGGACAAGAAGCTGAACAGATAGCACAGAATATACTTAACACTCAAGGACAAACACAATTACCAAACGCTGGTAATTTTAGTGCAACTAATCAACCTCAAAGATCTCCTGCGACAGAAAGGGCAAGAGTAGAGACAAATACAAGACCTGTTGTTCCTGGGAGTTTAAGAGAACAAGAATTAGTCGGTAGACAGATAGCTTCACCTCGTACTGGAAACAGAAGAGTGCAAGGAAGAGATCTACCACCAGGACTAGGAGTATAATGGCAAAGAAGAAAAACACATCAATAGATATAGCTTTCGGGGAGTTTGACACAATGGTTGGCAAATTCTTGGAACAAGCTGACATATCTTTTAAGGATGTTGTTAAACCTGAGATGCCAAAAGACAAGCCAAAAAGAAAACAAAACCCCTTGAATATGAACAACAACCCATTTAGGATATAAATATGATATTTAGATATTACATAATTGGCGGAGACGGCAACACTTACGAACAACAAGTTGAAGTTGATGACAGAGCAGGTAGGTCTTTTACACAATTAGAAGCTGATGCTCAAAGACAAATCAATAATCAGTTAGCTGAAAGCGGTGCTACTCAATTAACCTTGCCTGATACAAACAGAGGAACAAACAATTATGTACCTGAAGTACAAAGAAATTTTGATCCAAGAACAGGAACAAGTAATGTCGGTGGTAGAACTATAAACCTATCTAACCCTAATGCACCTACTATTACTCAAGGAGGTACATCTCCTTTATTGCCATCTGGTGCAAACATACCACCAGCAGTGCAACCAAGAATTACTATGACAAGTTCTGGTAATACAGGTTCTACATTCTATGGTGATGCAGGTCCTGTAAACTATGGGGCAGCAACACCTGGTTTTGCAAATAGTGCAGGTCAAACATCTGCTGGAAATGTTCCTTTTGATATTAACAACCAACTCATGATGCAAG
>VTLG01012613.1_pt1 | contig 10645 bp, 12 predicted proteins | sample 4694571 | NCBI WGS metagenome assembly VTLG01 (sample SAMN12604809, study PRJNA352737) | marine metagenome | biome: ENVO:00000447; feature: ENVO:00000209|ENVO:00000569|ENVO:01000036; material: ENVO:00002151; isolation source: viral sequences binned using virsorter ... | reverse complement strand
TAATCCTGATATAACATCAAATCCAAATTTACCAACCATTTGATAGAAAGCATCTTTAGATGCAGAATCTTGTAAATCTACTGCTGCAGTTCTTTCCATAGCAGCCATAGCTAAATTATGATTTCTATTTGATTCATTTTCACCAGCAGTATTAACCCATGAAGCTTCATCTCTCCATTGTTGCCATGCTGCTGACATTGCCCAGTTAGATAAATTTAATAGATTCTGTGCATTAGTTTGATTAGCTGCATTTACAGCTGCAGTATTTGCTGTATTAGTTGCTCTTCTCCAAACTACATTTGATTGATCTATTTCTCTTTGATTATTAACGTTAAATTGTTCTCTTTGATTTTGTAGTGTAGCATTAAATTGATTAATCGCAGACTCTCTAGCTGCATTAGCCTCATTTACTTGTACTGTATTCTGTGCATTTAATGCTGAAATTTTGTTTGCTTCACTAGTTGCATATTGACCCATTGCATCTGCTCTACTAGCATTTTGTTCAGCCATCTGTGCAGTCATATTATCATAAAATTGATTAACTTGATTTTGACTAGTAGCATTAAATTGAGATGCTACATTTGCTGCTGCTTGATCTGATAATAAGAATGATTGTCTTGCTTGTAAATTAGATAAACTAGCTTGTTGTGCATTAGACAAATTAGCCATATCCATTTTAAGATATGCTTGAGCATTTGTAATTGCAGCTTGTTGATTATTAGACAGATTCTGAAATATCATTTGTTTATATGAATCTGCATCTGCTTTAGCTATTGGTATAGCTGCATTCATAATACCTTCAGCTAATGCTTCAGCTGCCATTGAACTAGCACTCATACCTCTAGCTGCCATAGCGGCTTCAGTTGCTTTAGCTGCACCTCTTGCCCATACTGGCATAGGATTACCAGATGCTAATGCCGTAGTTACATCTTGTTGTAGTCCTTCCAATTGACCTTTAACTGTAGCATCAGAAGTTATTGCTCCTGTTTGTGCTACTGCAGGTGCTGTTACAGTTCCTGTAGCACCAGTCATAGTAGGAGTTGATCCTGCTACTCCAGCTTGTGTATATTGTTGTGCTGTTTGTGCTGTAGGAGTTGTTGTAGTTGTAGCTGTAGGTGCTGTTGCCCCTGTTATTGTGGGTGCTGTAGTTGCTGTGGGAGTCGCTGCTGCTACTGTACCACTAACCCCTGGAGTTGCCATTAGCTCATTAGTAGCTACATTTTGCAATTGAGGAGATATAGTAGTGCCTGTAGGCATAGTAGGTTTAGCTACTATAGACTCAATTAATGATGTAGCTTTACTAGATGTAGTTTGATTAGCCGATGTTGGCTTAACTGCACCTGTTTGTAAGGCTACTGTATCTACTGTTTTTGCCATTATCTTCCTTGTCCTCTATATTTCTTTTTTTTGTTTCTTTTTTCTGATTTACTTAAATTTTTTTTATGTCGTCTTGGTCTTTTTTTAGGCTTTGGTCTTTCGACAAATGCCTTAAATTTTTTAGCCATTAGGGCTTAGTTGGAAATGTAGCATTATCACATTTTTCAACTGTGTCTTTACCTGCTGGTAAATCTCTTAAATCTTGTCTGTATGTTTTCATATCATCAGACATAGTTACATCTGATAAAGCATAGTAATCTGTTTCAGCTAAAAGTCTATTTCTTTTTTCTCTTAGATTAGCCTGTGCTCTTGATAAAGCACCATTATTCCAAGCTGTCTCAGCATTATCCCATGCTGTTTCTTCTTCAGCCGTAAAGGCTACTTTTATTCCATTGATTAAATGATGTCTTGCCATGTTTTCTCCTTAATTAATTCCGTATAAACAAATATCTCCAGCGTCTATGTTGTCGCTATCAAACTTGAACTGAACACCATCAATAGCTGTTGTTGTATTACAATATCCAGCAACATGAAATGTATCTGCACCAGGATTTGGATTTACAGCAACACAGTCTGATATGAAATGTTTTACAAAAGTCGTACTTGATGGATTAAATAAATGTAATTTTCCAGCTAAACAACTATCATTATCTCCATCAACATTAAAATGTAAATTTTGAAAACTTGTTGATTGTGCTAAATCTCCATTAGTTTGATAAGCTACTGATGTTCCACTACCAGCTTCAGTATGTGTTGTTCTAAATGTGGTAGTCGTTTTTGTAGCATCATAATCACTTCCACCATCTCTAAAATTTACTTGAAAAAATCTTCCATTATCGTCTGCTGGATGAATATTATTAAAAGTAAACACATATTCCTTGTAAGTATTATCAAGAACGACATCACTTGTTCCATCAACAAAGGATATAGTTGCAGATGATGAAGCAGTTATTTTTTTAATAAACCTCATTTCTCCTAAAGCTGATATACTTCCAAAGGTTGTCGCTGATCTTACACCTCTATTATTTAATTTAACTATGCTCATTATGAATCCTTAATTCCATAGAGTTTTATTGTGCCAGCATCTATGTTTCCTGATGTTTGTTTAAACTGTACTGCGTCTATAGCAGCAGTAACATTGCAATAACCAGCAACAAAATTATCCTGTTGAATATTAGCAGCATGATAAACATTACCTCTCGCCATAAAATGTTTGACGTATGTTGTTGATGATGGCGAAAAAAGCCACATTTCTCCAGAAAAACTTTGATCATTATCTGTTCCTAAAGTATTAGCAGAAAGTGATTGAAAGTCTGTACTTTGTGCTAAATCATAACTTGTTTCGTATGATAAACTAGCAGCACTAGCATCTTCTTCATGTCTTGCTCGAAAAAAAGTTGAAGTTTTAGTTGCATCATAAGCTGTGCTACCATCTCTGAAACCAACTGTAAATCCTGTATCATTAGTAGCTGGATGTATATTAATAAACTTAAATAAATAAATAGGATATGTGCTATCCAAAACTACATCTGATGTACCATCAACAAAGCTAATAGTTGCACTTGAAGATGCTGTTTGTTCTTTAATTAAAGTCATAGCACCAGTAGGTAAGCTAGAAGCTGCTGTAATAGAACTTATAGAATTATTGTTGTATTTAACTAATGCCATATAATTTTATTACTCCACTATCTATGTTGCCTGATGACATTTTAAATTGAACGCCATCAATAGCAGTCGTAGTATTTATATATCCTGCGACATAAACATCTTGTGTTAAATCTTCTTGGTGTGCAGCAGTTCCTCTACTGTAAAAATTTTTTACAAATGTTGTTGATGCTGGATCAAATAAATGTAATTCACCAACACAAGATTGATCGTTGTCATTACCTAAACCAGTTGTTATTATTTTTAAAAAGCTTGTAGATTGTGCTTGGTCATGTCCAGTTACATAAGCTAAACTTGTTGAGCTATCATTTTCATAATGAAGTGCATTAAAATAACTCGTTGTTTTTGTAGCATCATAATTGGTACCACCATCTCTAAATCCTACTTGTAATTCTGTATCATTGGTTGCTGGATGTATGTCATAAAACCTAAAAACATACTCTTTATATGTGCTATCAATTCCACTTGTAAAAGAAATTGTAGAACTACTTGATGCAGTCTGCGTTTCTAATAAAGTCATAGCACCACCAGAAACTGCTGCTGGTAAAGCTGTAATCGCAGTCAAGGATTGATTATTGGCTACTTTGATTGCCATTGATTACTCCTTCGGATTTGCGTCTTTAACTGCTTTAATTGATTTAAACCAAGAGCCAGTTTTATCTAATTTATTATCATTAATATCATGCCATAATTGGTCTAATTGATTTTCAATTCGATCATACTTAAATTGTCTAATTCTTTGATATTCTTTAGAATTATAATCTGCTCTTAATTCATTTATTTTAGAAATAATATCATCTTCAGATATTGGAGAAGTTCCTTCTAACCAAGTTATTTGAGATGTATCGTTGTCATCAATAGAAAATTTTGCATTTGAATTAATTTCTAAAATTGCTTTATCTACAAAAGTATCTATCATATTAAGCTCCTATTTCCATAACTGTTATTGTACTTGAACTTCTGCTACCATAAATAGCATCTGTGTCATTTGTTGTTTGATTAATATAACTAGCTGCACTATTATTACTTTCTAATTGAAATTTGTAAGTTATTTCTGAAGTTGTACTTGGGCTATCAAGAAAAACAAATGGTTGAACATTTGCTGAATTACCATCTGAATTTGCATAACCAGATACAGCTCCTCTACTTGATGCTGCTACCCCAGCACCAATAACTGTCGATTCTCTTACACATCTTGTGTGTCCATGATTGCCAGAACTTAATGTTATGTGTGCAAGAACTAAAATTTTTGATGAAGTTGCTGCTGGTGTAATATCAACTGATAATCCAGATATATCTGTAAAATCAGCAGAACTAACAGTTTGTACGCTAGTTTTAATTGCACTAACAACTTGTAAAACTTTTCCACCACCAACATAAGTTTTAATTCTTGATGCAGCAGTTTTTCTTAAAGTTCCACCAGCTCCATCATCTAGTAAAAATAAATCAGCATCTGCTATTGCTCCACCTATATCTGTTTCACCAGAAATAAGATCACTTGCTAATTTTGCATTGGTCACGCTCGAATCTGAAGGTGCCCCGATGTCGAGCACGTTACCTAATAATATTATAAAATCTATTACATCACCTGTTGCTAAATTACTAGCAAAGGTAATTGTTGCACCAGAGATAGTAAAAGAACTACCTGGTTTTTGTAAGACACCATTTAAACTAACCAGCATGTGATTAGCTGATTCTGGCTCCACATTAGCAGAGGATACTTGCATAGTATATGCTGCTTGCCCGTTTACTACGGTTATAGCATCACAAACTTGAAAGTTTCCAACTACTGGCTGTTTCCCTATATAACTCACGATTTGCTCCTTTTTTCTTGTTTATATTTCATTTTATCTTGCATTGCAAGGTACTCCATTAGAATTTACAAATGGTGCTTCTGCAAACGCCATGTATAGTATTGTATCTCCACTTCCGTTTACATTTCCTGATGTATTTCTTATTTTAAATCCATTGCTTAATAAATCTATTGCATCATTTGATGCTTCTGCACTATTAGCATTAGCTTGTAGAACTTCTTCGTTTGGATTAAATCCTCTTTTATTATCCCAAATATCCCAACCTCCTGTGTTTCCAGCGACTACTTTTAACATAACAAAAGCTGGAGAAAATCCAGTAAAAATATATGGACCATCAGCATTATTATTCGTGCTATATGTTCCAATCTTGCTGAAGCCTTGAACACTATGCCATGCGTAAGCTACGTTCTGACCAGAGCCTTCACTTCCACCTGTTCCTGATCCTTTGATTGTTACTAAAGTTGAACTTACAGATTTGATACAATCATTATCACTTGCTACTGCTCCAGTACCATTTAAAGCTAAAGTGCTACCACTTGTAATGCCTGTATAAAAAACTCTCCAACCTGAAACATCATCAAGTCGTTTTAACCAAACCATATTAGGTGCAGATTCTAAACCATGTCCAAAAGTATCATCATCGTTTAAACTATCACAACCATCTATTATAGAAAATCCTGACGTTGTATTTGCAGAAATAGTTGTGTCAGTATTTCCCTCTGTATTTGAAGATCCGCTTCCATTTGCTTTCCAGCACCAAGCTACAAAATTATTTCCACTATTATTAACATTACTTGAATTTGATGTTCCTGAAACTATATTAAATCCATCTGAAGCGGCAGAGCCCATTCCACCACTTCCAAAATCACTTGTTACATCAGACTCAGCAACAATATCATTTGTTTGAATTGCCTTATTATTACCTCTAACCGCATCCCAAACAAAATGTGCATTGGTTGAACTTCTGTTCTTATTTATAATTAAATCAGGTTGAAATCCAGCTCCTGTTATAGTTCGTGTTGCATCTCCATTACCCGCATAAGTAATTGTATTAAAATAAATTCCTGGATTGTCTATTGTTGTATAAGCCATTATCCATACTCCGCTAAATTTTTAGTACATAATGCGTAAAATTTCTTTGCTACACTATCGCCTGTTATATTTGGAGAGTATTCAAAATTTCCATATCCATTGTCATCTGTGTTACCAGATGAAATACTAAATGCTGGACAACCACCAAAATTACATTCAAAAGTAGATGTACCACTTCCAGAATTTAATCCAACTGCAAAAAAATAATGACCATTTGATACACTTGAAGCCGCAGTTATAGAATGACCAGTAGAACTTCCTAATGTACCATCTTCAGAAAAATAAAGTTTATTATTATCAAGGTCGAGATATACACCTATTATATCTCCAACATCTAAAGCTGAACCATAAGATGTTCCACTATCATTATTATTATAAATTTTTCCATCAGAATCATTTATTACATAACTATAAGTGCTAACTCCTAGTCTATTAGCCGCCGCGTTTGATTGAGCATTAATGTCTGTTATACCAAAAGAATTTCCTGTATCATTACTAGCTTGAAGTTTTGCTTCAAAATACCATTTTCCTTTTGTCAAAGCAAAGGTGCTAGTTAAACCTACACCTGAACCATTAGAGCCACTATATGCTAATTTAAGATTACCTTCGCTAAATGTTGCGGCTGAAGCACTATTATCTAAAGAATTCATTGTTGCAAAATTATTAGTCGGTGTATCTGTCGCTTGATCTGCTGCGGCTAGATTGTTAGCTGTCCAATCATTTGTATTTCCACTTTCATCATCGTCTAAATCTCCACTATCTTCAAAGTCCAAGTACCAACCTCTTGAACCAAAAGTTAATCCTGAAATATCTTTCGGTTTCCATATTGTAGGACTATCATCATCAAATTCTCCAAAGTCAGAAGCCGCATAAGCCTGACCATCACAAAATGCCATTTCTGCTAAATATCCATCCCAATAATTAGATGAGTTGTTAGCTTCTCTGCCGATTTCGTGTGCTACATTACTATTTATATTACTATCAAAACCAGAAGTAGGATTAGTATCGGTAGCAAATGAAGTTTCTTCTGTACCATTAATGTACATTCTCATTCTGTTTCCAGCAGTTCCATTGTCGCTATCCCAAGTACAAACTAAATGATACCATGCACTCGGGTCTCGTATTTTTCTATTAGTTGATAAATAACCTATAAAGTCATTAGCACTTTGATCCCATTCCCACCAATCTATTTTTTGATTACTTATTTTAATTGTGGCTTGGTCAGCACCACTAGAACCAGAACTAAATAAACAATGATTCGCAGAAGCACCAGGAATATTTCCTAATTTAAACCAACAAGAAAATGTCCATTTTGCTCTATCTCCAGCACTAGGAGTTTTATTAAAATAAGCAGTATCATCATCATTAAACCTACATGAGTTGGCTACTTCGTAACTTGTTGGTACATTCTTAGCAGGATAAAGAAAACTGTTGATTGGCATTACGACTCCAATCTTGGTAGCTCACCTAATGGTCTTTCATAAACAGGATTTTCTTCTGTGCCTGTATTGACATAAGTATATAAAGTCTCAAGAGCTGGTGTATCACTAGCATTTGTAATTTTAGTTTCCATTTCAGCACATTTAGTTCTTACTGCTGCTCTATGAGTTGTAATAGATGATGGTACTGCTGTACCTGCATCTGCTTTTCTAACTATATACCAATCTGTATCTTGTAATTCTCTAGCAGCTTGTGCTTTTAGATTTCTAATTAAAACTGTTTTTAAACCTTCAACTTTTACATCACCTACATCTTTATCAGTAGGTATTTTACCATCTGTTTTATCTTGTGATGTCCATTTAGTATCTGCATGAGCTTTAGCTGTAGCATCACCATATGAACCTGTAACTTTACCACTTCCAAAAGTATAAGTTATATCTGTATTAATATACCATTGTTCATCTTTTCTTTTAGAATTATCCATTTCTATTTGATAGATACCTATAGCTTCTCTTTCAGCACTAGACCATAAATAAAATATTTGTTTTGAATATTGTTTATCTCCAATAGTAATACCTTGATTACCACTAAAGAATTTTGTAATTGATCCTGATTCTACTAATGCAAACATATTTCTCCTATGATAATGTTAAAGCTTGATTTCTACCAACTTCTAACCACTTAGATCCATTGTATCTAAATACAAATACATCTCCAAGGTTAGCTGTTGTTGTTAATGTTGGGGCTGTGTCCGAGGCAAATTCGTACACGGCATTCCATGTTAAAGTTCTTGAACCTGTTCCATCTTGGATTATTAATAATGAAATAAACTGACCAGTAGTTCCATTAGAAGGAGCACCTAATGTTCTATTAGCAGCTAATGTTACTTTAGCAACATCTTCTGTAGATGCATCCCAAGTAATAGTTGCTTGATCTGTAAGTGTTGTTTCAGTATAATTTAATTTAGCTGATGTAATTAAATTATCAGCTATATCTGATGCTGTTAATGCCTTTGTTCCAGGCAATTGACCAATATAACCCATCTTATGTTATCTCCATTATAGACAGTGTACCTGATAGTTTATCTGCAACAGAACAATCAATATTTAAATAATCGGTTGTCTCCATTACAACTTTACCACCTGTTAAAACTTCTAAAGAACTTCCCGCAGGAATATTTACATCTTTCACTAAAAATGATGTAGTATTGGTAACATTATTAGCTCCACCTCTGCTTCCTGTATCACTAACTAATTCTACTTCTGCAGTTACTGCAGATGAATGTATATTAGTAAGTACCAATCCAAGAACAACTGTTGTTGTACTACCAGCAACCGTATACATCTTGTATGCGGTGCCAGCACTAGCAGGTTCTGCTGCGAAAGTTACTACTTTGAACGTGTTTGCCATTTATTTCCTCCTAATTAATTTTGTTTACTAGCCGAGTGCAATCGCAAGAGCCGTAGGATCCTCGATTGATGTATGATTAGTTCCGTTTAAATTCAATGTATCACAATATAATGTACCATCAAAATATCCATCTTTAAATTCTAAACCTGATGTACCTAAATCAACATCATTATCAGTTGTTGGTTTTAAAACACCATCATCTAATTGAATTTGAGATGTACCATCTATATCAAAAATAATACTATTATCTGTGCCAAAATCTATATTAGCATGTGATGATCCATATCCTAATGCTAAAGATGAATTATATATTGAAGTAATTGCTGTTTCTGCCCCACCTGTTAATACAGCTGTTCCACCTACAGTTATAGCATCTGCTTCTAAAGTACCATCAAAATATCCATTTTTAAATTGAAGACTAGCTGTACCTAAATCAATATCATCATCTGCTACAGGAGCTAATGCTCCATCAACTAATTTAATTTGATCAGCACCTTCAGCTCTAAATAATATTGTATTATCTGTAGCAAAATCTATATCATTATCAGCATCTCTTCCTACAACTAAACTTGTATTTGTAATTGAAGTAAATACTGTTTGACTTGCTTCTAAAGCAAAATCTATATTGTCATTAGATGTATCATATGTAACTGCAATACCTGTTTCAGTATTACTAGATAACATATTAGTACCAACAGTATCTCTAATATATGTAGCTAAAGCTGTTCCATCTACTGTAATAGCATCTGCTTCTAATGTACCATCTACATCTACATTACCAGATATATCTAATTCTGTTGCTACAACTTTATCATTAAATGTTGCTGCACCAGCTTCACTCATATCTAAAGTTAAAGCTGTAATATCTGAACTACTATCTGTACCTTTAAATATAATATCTGCATCACCAGCTTGAGCATCTACTGTAATATTTCCTGAAGAAGTTGCTAAAGTAACTGCTGCGTCACCTGTAGAAATATCATCTAATGCAACTGCAGCACTTGTGTATGTATTTATTTGAGAAGCATTAATATATTTTGTTGTACCACCATCATCTACTAAAAATTTATCAGTATCTGCTAATGTAATACTTGTACCATCTGTACCACTATCAATTTGAATAGCACCACCTGCAACTTTATCTGCTGTACTAATTGTAGATAATTTACTATCAGCAATTGAGCCTGCTAACATAGAATTTTCTACAGCTGTTGCAGCAATTGTTATAGCTCCCGTAGAAGCCATTGTAACATCACCACTAACTGCTACTGGATTAAAATTTGTACCATCAGCTACTAATAACATTCCTGAAGTATTAGTACCCATTGTTAAGTCATCACCAGATACAGTAAGATCACCAGTTACAACTACATTACCACTAAATGTAGCTTTACCCGCATCTGACATGTCAAAAGTTAAAGGAGTAATAGTTGAACCACCATCATTACCTTTAATTGAAAAATCTGCGTCAGAAACTTTTGTTTCTAATATAACATTGCTTGATGAATTATGAATACGAGCCATTTCAGTGCCATCATCTTCATAAATAATACCACTTCCAGCTGTGCCTGCGTCAAGAGTAATACCACCAGCAGATTCTAAATTAATAGAATCAACTGCTGTACCATCAGATACAATATCTAAGTCTCCATCTGCGTTTGAATATATGTATGTTCCTGTATCTTGGAACATTAATTTTTCTGTACTATTAACTAGTATATCATCAGAGAATTTAAAGTAATCCTCATCTTCCATCCATGTAAGTACACCATCTGCTGATTCACCATCAAAGGTTACAGCAATATCTGTGCCTGAAGTACCATCACCTATAGTGATTGCAGTACCTA
>VTLG01012056.1_pt1 | contig 10645 bp, 15 predicted proteins | sample 4694571 | NCBI WGS metagenome assembly VTLG01 (sample SAMN12604809, study PRJNA352737) | marine metagenome | biome: ENVO:00000447; feature: ENVO:00000209|ENVO:00000569|ENVO:01000036; material: ENVO:00002151; isolation source: viral sequences binned using virsorter ... | reverse complement strand
GAGATGGGAAGTCAGTATTCTCTTCTTCACTCTGTGCCGGTGCCTGTTGTTGCTGAGCCTGCTGGTTAACTATATTTAACTGGTTTTGAAGCAACTGATTTTGTTCCCTCATACTAGTTAAATTGTTTTTAGCTTTATCAGCCTGCGACTGCCAGTACTCATAACGTACCTCATCATTAGTCGAGGTAGTCGCATCTTCAGGTTGTGGGGTTACAGGTTGTTGCTGAGTATCAGGTGTTCCCCTCATTTCTGTTGGGGGAAGTTGAGTCTCCTCTTCTCCTGTCGGGAATATCTCCGACTGTTCGTCTACTTTCGTACCGAACATGACATCATCTACTATGGGGTCAGCTTTAGGAGTAAATTGCCCTAAATCATTTCGGGGCGTTTCCTGCTGCTGAGTATCCACTTGGTTTTCTTCTGCCATCGTATTTCTCCTTTGGTTGCTTCCTTATTCGGGCTTTTTGGAAGGTGAACCGTTCTTTACTTCTTTCAAGGAAGCCTCTCTGACTTCTCTCTTGATTTGGCCCATTGCGTCGTCAAGGCGTTTCTCAAAGACAGTACCTGCAGCTTTTGCTTTGGTAGAGGTAGTGTCTAGGTTAGCCTTAAATTTCTCTATTTCTGCACGCTGTTTAGCGTGGTAAGCTTCCCTCTCACGAGTCTGAAGGTCGCCTTGTAATTTTTTAATTGATTCTTGGGCAGATTGAAGCTGACTCTGTAATTGCTGTATCATATCCGTTCTCTCGAGTACACCCTCCATATCAAATACCTCTGTCTTCTTTAAAACCTCAAGTTTATCAATAATACCCTTTTCATAAGCATCCATATACATCTCTAACTGAGCATATCTGTTCGTTGGTAAAGTAGAGCCAGTAACTACAATTACATCATACTTACCCACGTCTAATCTATGAACTACATTTGCGAGTTCACCCCTATCATCATAAAGCTTTTTGTTTATTGCAAACTTACTTATTGAATTATTAGGTCTCAATAAACGAACGACCTTTTCTTCTTTATAAAGTTGCTGCATCATTGGAATGGCTATTTCACCAATCCTCTTTAACCCAACTTCGATATCCATTAACTTACTTTTCATTTTTCTTTGCCCAAACTCATCAAGACTAATAGTAGCCTTGTAAGTATTAGGAGCAACCTGTGAGTTCCCCATCATCATTTCGTAGAGGCCTAATTGATGGTCTATGTCAGATTTTGCCGTTGTCTCATTGGAGTAGAGTTCATTTGGAAGGGGTGATGGCTGAACTGGCACAGGTTGTCCCTGGTCGAAATCACACTCAATAGCTACGCCCGGCTGAGCCCACTTCTCCTCGAATTCTCTCATGTCAATAGAACCTGACGGTATGAGAATCTTTGTATTTGTGCTTGTTGTAGCATGAGCAATAATTAAGGAACGTGTCTTGTTGATATATTCCTGTAAACCCTTGACCATCCTAACATCTGATACAGGATATGGAGTCCTTGTATGCTGATTCATAAAGAATACGATAGGATATTTGTCAGTGGGTAAGAGCCTCTTATAAAGAAGCTTATCGCCCATTATCACGCACATTTTTATTCTTTTAGTTGGTACTATTACCTCTTCAATCCTCCCCATTTTAATTAAATCATAGGAAGTAACATTTTCAAGCTTAGGAGGCTCAGGAGGAAGTTCCCCTTTTTGTTCAGCTTCTTGTTCTTTTTGAGCATATTGTAGAACAATAGCATCAGCCACCATCTTTGCCTGCTCTTCTCTCTCTATAATCTGCCCATTAATAACCCAATACTGCTTCTCAAGAAAGGCAGGCCAGTTTGCATCATCAATTAAATCTTCTTCTCCACTCCAGTCAAGCTTAACCCTATGCATATTCACCACAATCTTAGAATATCTTTCATATCCCCTTACATATTCATCCTCTTTACCTAGAGTAGCTCTTGTTTCAGTAGTAGAAGTCTCAGGGAAAACAATACCTAAATCATCAACTCTGTCGGTAGCTGGTCTGTCAGATTGCTGAGCATCTGTGGATGCGTTCTTAATTGCTGCTGAATACATAGGATATAAACTCTCTGCTTGCTCTCTTGTGAAAAGCCTACTCACAATTATATTAGCAGCATCGTCACAGAATCTATCTCTTGAATTAGGGTCAATATAAATATCAAGCGGGTCTATATCATGAATACAAACCTCACCCTTCCCCATATCCATCATTGGGTCAACATAAACCTGCATAGCTCCCATACCCATTACATAATAATCATCAACAACATTTCTTAAAACTTGGTCTCCATCGGATATTTGCCAGACATATTCCAAAAGCCCATTAATTGCCTGAGCGGTCTTATTATCACTGTCTTCTCTTGGAGAAACTCTGAATGATGGCTTATTAGAGGTAATCATCGCTTTGGCTGATTCTACCGCAGGATGAATGCGGTTAATAACTATAGCAGCCTGACCTCTACCCTCAAGAGTCTTCTTTTGTTCATTGGTCCACTGACGACCTAATCTAAACTCTTTATCCTCCTGTGCCTGCTGGGCCCAGACTTCCCTGTTATTACTATAAGTCCTCCAAAGCTCTGAGGTCTCTTCAATAAACTTTTTATCTGAAACTTCTTTTGCCATTAATAAAAACTTCCCTGTTGACGCTGATATGATGGAGGAGCATAGTCAGCCGCATTCTGAACCTCTGAAGTATAATCTTGCTGTGGAGCACTCTGCTGTCCTCCTCCTAACAATCCTGACATTGCTCCTGTAAACTGGCCCATTATTCCGCCTGCACCCTCAACACCCATACCCTTCATAGCCATGCCTAGGAGCCCTCCTTTTTTACCAAAATCACCAATTTTTTTACCCCACTTTGTGTCAGGACCTAATAATCCACCCCAAGGTTTTTTATCTTGTGCACCACTTGCTGCGTCAGGGATTTCTTCATCCTCCATAAATGATGGAGCTCCTTCTTGTAAATTAAACCCTTCAGGTCTAAGCTGAAAATTGCCATAACCAGCTTGGGGCTGCCACTGTTGTTGTAGTAAATAGTTTCCTATATCAAACATTCCCATTCTAATTTCCCCTAGATAAAGACATTACTGAGCAAATTTAGACATTACATTGTTAACCAATCAAGAAGTTTATTTTCTTTCTTCTTTTTCTTTCCGTCAATACTAGTTTTTTTGCATGGAAAGGCTTTATCAAGAGCTATCCAGACCGCATCCATTATATCGTCATGCTTTCCTCTAGGATAACTTAAAAACTCTTTCTGTGCTGTTATATCGTCTGGGCGAAAGTAAAACTCCTTCTTTGCAAGCATAGGAACCAGACTTATCAAACGTTCTGACTTTCTAGTCCTTGGCTTTACACCAGTCTCTAAACCTGGAATATACAGGTTTTGTTCCAACATTTGTTTGCGGACTGCACTCCTCAAAGCCTCCTGATAGGCTACGGTCTCAATCTTCATGCGACGTGGCTTGAACTTTTTAAACGTCTTAATAATGACATCAGGCTGGAGAGCAGGGTCGAGCCGAGTACGGTAAATGTCGAGAATATACTTATTATTATCACTATCAACGCCAACGGTAGCAATAACAAAGTAATCCGCACGAGCAGATAGACTACTAGCAGGGTCAATTCCACAATAGACTTCAATAGGCTTAACATCTTCTCCCTCTCCTGTTCTTTTAACTAAACAAGACTGCCCATCTCTTCTTTCAAAGTCATAATGGTGTAACTGAATATACTCTGGCTTAAATGGGGCATCGTCTGGTGATTGAGCAATATTCATATATTCCTGATAGAAACCATTTATATTACCCACGCTCTGAAACTCTTCCTTTATCTGAAGGATACGCTCCTTTGGAAACCTCTGAGGCCAAATACTCTTCTCGTCATCGTCCCAGATACTATACCAAAGGGTTGTCCAAGCTGTTGACTCTTTTGCCCAACATAGAAAGCAGTCCTCACTAATTACCGTTCCAATCATAATTATCCTACCCTCATCCGACAAAGAAGGAATCACAGCCTCTGTCATCCACTTCCTGTTCTTAACCCTGCCTTCTGGGGTGTATGCATTCAGCTCTGACTCAAAGTCATCTACTATAACAAGGTTAGGTCGTGTATCACCCTCAATAAAACCACGAACTCTTTGTCCAGTACCAACAGCAATTATCCTTGTTCCATTAGCAAGTATAATATCAGAATTAGTCCATCTTTTTGCTGTCCTATGAGAGAAATCACCAAAAATCTCCCTGAATTTCTCAGAATGGTCAAGATGGTATTTAATACGGGATAAGAAGTTTACACTCTGGGATTGTGACTCAGAGATAATAACTATAAAAAGGTCCTCACTCTCCATTTTAAAGGCTGCACTATGAAGTGGTAAAAATAAAGAGACCGCTGTTGACTTGGCTGTGCCCCTCGGGGCTGCAATTAAAACTCTTGGCACAGCCTTATTTCCTATATGACTGTAAATCTCACCATGAAATGGGGGAGTAGTCCTCTTAGCAGCGGTTGGAAAGCAATATCTTCCAAAAAGACCAATATTGTTTTTAAGCTTTTTTAATGCTTGGAGCTTCTCATAACGCTCCTCATAGTCACTTACTATCGGGCTCTGTAGCATCCTCTACTACCTGAGTTGCTGTAAGTTTCTTTTCTTCCTCGCTTATCTCGTCAAGCATCTTCTTAGTTGATACAGCTTCTATAGAAGTTGTCGTCTTTGTCAAGGCTTTGTCCTTCATCCCATGCATATCCTGTAAATTCTCTACAGCACGCAAGAGATTGGATACATCCTTCTTGTCCTTGGCTAAATCAATTGCATCACCAAATAGCTCCATTGTCTTATCAGCTGTATATCCATGCTCATTTAATAACTTTTGCAATTCTTCTCTTACCATATTCCTAAATACCTCAGTTTTCATTCTACGTTTCCAAGAAATGTGCTGTTGGTCAGTCAATGAACCCAAAGCAAGGTCAATTGCCAAGTCTTTGTTCATAGTTTGAGCATAGCACATTGCAAGATTCTGCATCTTTTCCTGCTTTTTTAGACCAGAGAAGTAAGTTCTTCCCTTTAGCGTATGCGGAGTTACACGCCCTTTAACATTAAACTTTTGAGTGGGATACTTTGGGTTCCACATAAAATAACCCCAAGGGAGCCTGAGATAAACGGTATGTGTCCCCCTATCATTAGGATATTTAGTCCTTTTTAGGACTTTAGCACAAAATCCATCGTCTGAAAGGGCCCAATCCCCCTCACGAGCCTCTTTCCAGTAAACATATTCCTTTTCCTTAGAGTCCATCTCATCCTGTTTATAAACTTTGTAGTCAGTAGGCTTGTCATCGCCACGATGTTTGATAGTAACAGTAAACATTAACCGAATATCCTTGAGATAGGAAGCAGGACTAACCTAGACTGAAAAGAATCACCGCCCATAACCGTCCTAACTTCCTTATTATCAGTAAGATAGGAGATTCTATCCTTTAGCTTTTGGACTGGAATCACAAAAGAACCTATAATCTCTCCACTCAATGAGAGCTGATGAACCCAATAGTCGGCTTGAGTGGTAGAAAGACCAGATGGTTTGCCCCAACATTCAATTTCAATGACTATATTCCCAGTCTTCGCCCAGATATCTCTCTCAGTCTTAACCTCAATCTTATCTCCATCTGAGAAAATCTGCTTAAACTTGTATTCTCCAGACTTACCAAACTCAAGGTCAACATCAAACTTCTCCGTCCTCCAATTACTATCTCTCACGTAACTCGAAGTGGGGGAAGTCGTCAAACTTATTATCATCAACTTCCCAGTTCTGGTTCCAGTCACCTCCCCAACGAAGGTTAATACCCATGCTCTTCGCTATTCCAATTACAAATCCTGCAAAGAGGTGAAATCTTTCACGGTCATTCCAATCAATTGGATAAGGAACCACATCAGCAGCATGAGAAGGCAAGCGATTATGCCTACCATCAGGATACTTAACCTTTGTCTTACCCTCTTCGAAGAAAAGGTTTTGTTTATCTTTATTGCGATGACCTTCGAGTACAGAACAATCCACCGTTTTGATAACTTCATTGAATACCTTCCCTAAATCAGCGTGACAAGTGTTTAATTGTTTTAATGACCTCTTTCCAAATCTAGGCATTATTTTTTACCTCTTTTCTTTTTTTTAGGTTTCTTTTTAGGCGGTCTGCCTTTTTTGCTTCCATAAGTTCCCTTACCGTATGGCATTTATTGTCTCCTTTCTAATCCAAGTCACGTTCTCTAGTCCCTGAACGGTACTTTCTATAATACTCGTCCTGAGGCTGGGCTTTTCTTTTACGTTTCTTAATCTGAGTGTTAGCAGGGGGCTTTTCTCGTAAAGAGTGCTCCCTCTCGCTTTGTTTTGACTTGAATCTGGGGTTTCTAGCCTTTCTAGCTTGTTGCTTGGCCATTCCACCTACCCCAGGTCTGGCAGCATGTGCCTTAGCTAAAACAGCAGTTGCCTTCTGTCTTAAACCACTAGCAGTCGGAGCTCCAAACCTTTGCATATAAATGTTAAGCTGTCCCTTGCTAAGTCCTGATAATATTAATTTAGCTATCCTTACGCTCATCCCTTCGTTCCCTTTCCCATTTTACTACATCTGTATATAACTTTAAACGCCTTTCGCTTTTCATAAATCCAACAATATTACCAAGGTCCGTGTACAAAGCTTGGTAGTTAAGCTTATTTTGCTTATCTAGATACCTAGATTCCCAGTTATGAGCCGCGGACTTAAAAATCGTAGTTATAACTTACCTAACTTAGCTTAGTCGACAAAAAAATACGTCACTAGTTTACTACAACTTCCTTAGACATACAAATCTTTTTTTTAAACTTATAACACCAGCAATAACAGGACTTAGCTAAGAAAGGCTGCTCTGATAAACTCCCTTTATAAGTCTGGGTAGAGGAAGTAAGGTTTTCTGAAAAATACAAAAAAATATTTTAGACTGGGTGTACGTGATATACATTGCACGGTACCCGTGCGTTTTCCGCCCCATGGGGGTTAAACCCCGTTGACGATAAAACATGTCAACGTTGTTTAGAGCACCCCCACGTGGCTCTCCCCTTCTCGCTTCTGCACGCAGAAAGCGATAGAGCAATATCAACGTGCAGTAGGGGAAGTACTTAGCAATAAGCAAGAGTGAACCCACTATTAAGTTAAGAGGTAAAGCTAATGTCTGATATTAAAAGCAAAGTAATCCAGTTAGTAGCAGTATGGACTAACACAGTCGAACGCATGTTTGTCAATGGTTCATGGCAGAACAAAACTGATGCCTTAGGCAACAAAGTGTTCGGTACGTGGATAAGAGCACGCACTTCAGACTTATCCAAAGAGCAAGTGCTAGTACATAAAGCTAATGGCTTATCAGCCGAACGTATCCAAGGCTTGCTCAAATCTTACCCAGCTCTCAATCATGAACCTAATGTGGATTATGTATACCGTTCACATAACGACTTCATAGATAAAGATACTGGCGAGGTTAAGTTCAGGTACTTTGTGTTCGCACCACCTGAAACTGAGGTAGCAGGCTAATACTACCGTTATGTTAAGGCTCATTCTAGAACGTAATAGAGTGAGCCTTATCTAGTTATTAGTAGACATACTCTTATTACTTAATAGCGATGTGTGAGTAAAGAACACTCACTCTATTTTTATTACTAGGTTATCCTAGAAAGGACTGAATATTGCGGTACCAACTCGGGTGTATTTGCAACACTGGCCTGAAAACGCTACTACATCGTACGAGTATAGCGAGGTGAGTGAACATCCTTAACAAACTCTACCGCAAGACTTGGCACTCTAAGTCATATCAATCTTAAGCTGTTTGATTATACGAAAGGATAGTTCAGTTAATCGCTGAGTAGATTACTATCTAAGTAGTGTAAAATTATAGTGATTGACGTTGCACCTGCTGTAACCAAACGCAACGAACCTGAGTGCCAAAATCTTTTGGGATAGTTAGCCGTTGGTGTCAGACTGAACTGTTGTAAATCCAATGACATATAGGTGAGCATTAAGATGCTTATAAAGAACGCCTATAAACGCTATCCCATTTCTTACTTAATAGTATGATAGTCTCATTAACAACTCATTACTTGAATTAACAAGTGGTAAGCCTGTGTATGGTTTTGAACAATCGCAGGTCACATAAGCGGAGCGATGCATACCTACTGCTTTTAATCCCGTATAGTGCAGGATGGATGACTATTGTGAAAGGACTATCATACTTATAACCTCCCGTCCTACCAAACGGCAGCCTGTAATAGTTGGTAGTGGAAGATAGCTTCTTCTGTAGTGGTGGCGCGCTGCATCGGGAAGATTTAAATTAGGGTTAAGTACCAACCTTAGATAGGTACAGAAGGAAAAGGTAAACTGTTCATGTTTATAACAAAAATCAACAGTGATTACTTCTTTTTAACAAGTTATGGTACAATCGTGCACATCACAGCTACTCACATGACACAGGCACGATTACGATACCTAAGAATGATAGGTAGGTGAGCTTTTCACAAAGATGTCCCCATTACTATAAGTGGCAGTTAGTAAATTGGGCATCTCAATACTTCAAACTGCCTAAGAATAGGTTTAATAAGATGACCAAGAGTCAACTGTATGCAATCTGGTACAGTAAGGCTTGAGGTCATCTTAGACCTTTTCATATTTTTAATCTAATCCAACTAAGAAAGGACTTGATTATGTTAGAATGGATATTTAATTACTCTGATATGATTATTTTTGTAGGACTCATTGCTATAGTATTCGTATGTATCCACATCCAATATCTTATAGCAGAGGAAGAAAGCAGAGGTGAATCTTAATGGAAGTCATAACAAACTCTCTCACTGATATTTACCTTACAATAATGACACTTGGCTCTGTATTTATAATGATGTATGCAGTCGCCTTAATGATTAGCTTAAAAGGAAAGAAACCTGATGAAAATAAAAAGTAGTTATTACTATGCTAAGAACATCCTTGCTAAATCACCAGTCCCGCAATGGTGGAAAGCTGGGCCACGTAAATGGTGTAAATATGTTATTGGCAGAGAGAAAGCCAAAAGAAGGGAGCAAAAGTAATGCCTCATAAAGCTCAGCCAGCCGATAAAAAGGTTAAACATGATAATATTTACAGGCTAAGTAATATTAGCATCAATGAGATTAGCCGTAAATATCCTGACCTCATATCAAACGCCTGGATGGAAAATGGTTGTCCCGTGCTTGAGTTAGACCACATTCGTATTAAATATACAAACAAAGACCAAAAGGTTTACTCAAATACAAAACAGCCTGTCTCTTTTGGAGTCGAAGTAGAAGGTTAGATATTTGGTTCATAGCAACGTAGCTTTCCCCGATTAGTGGTGTAGTCATGGCTTGCCTGCGTTGTTATGGACCTTCTTTATTTTATAGAACAGTAGAACTGAGTCACAGCAAGGTGGATAAGGTCCTCTGAAATAGGTCGCATGCGTTTTACTGTTCTTATTTTATGGGTGCCATAGCGTGCCAAAGGCATAAAGGATATAATCTGACGCTATATATCCACCCATAAAGCTTTTTAACTACCTTTTATAAGCCTGCAAGTACATTAAGTTTTTGTGTGGGTGCAAACGGAGGGGATGGGTTGTAAGACATGTTTCCTCCGTATATTTAAAGACTTGTACTCCTAAGCGGAGTAATAAGTGGATAAGTAATGTCTCCAAGGGAAGAACTCAGTATAACGTATCCCCTGAGTAGTGATTCTAGCCACTATGACATTCAAGCTAGAGCCTTTTAATTTGGGAATTGAGAGCGAGTACTAATACTTAGCACCAGCATTGGTTGTTATAGGTTAGCGTGTAGAGTGTCCCCAAGTACTTTCCCTTCTGTAAGCCTGCAAGCCTTTCGGGATAAGTCGATGGCAGCACCAAAAAGCACCTTCAATTCCTAAATCATTTCTTAATAACAAACAAAAGGAGGTTCGTAATGGACCAGATGGAACCAATCGTAATAGAGAAAAACATCCCAATACCAACCAAACGTCATCGAAATCATAACAGCGAGTCTAAGTATTCATTCTTACATAAACTAGATGTAGGCGATTCAGTTGAGTTGACTGTGTTACAGAAAAAGGGTAGAAAAGGCAAACGTAATTGCTATACCTATTTTGGGTTAGTAAATGCTATTTATGTAGCTCAGAAAATGACAGCTCCAGCTGGAAACTGGACTAATGTACAGAAGAAGTTTACTATGCGTACTCTCCACCTAGAGGATACTACAAAAGGACTCAGTCGAGTCATGCGTGTCTGGAGGACTCAATAATGTCAGGTTCAAAGCTCTCAGAAGTACATCAAAAACTGAAAGACTTTGGAATCACTATAGATGCTTTGTCTTCAATGACCAAACAGGATGCAATAAATCTACTAAATTATAAAAACTCACAAGTTAAGGATTATATAGAACCAGATGACTTGAGAGATTATTATGATTTTGTAGTGCCTGAAACAAATCTAGTCACTGAAGGAGCAAAGTCATGACTGAAACATTGATGGGTATTGGATTATTACTAATGATGGCTGTTTTGATGTTATTGCAGCTCTTAACTCTATACAGATTCAAAGGTGTCTACCGTAAATTGAATTGGTGGAGAAATAAAGCAGTAAAAACT
>VTLG01002091.1_pt1 | contig 10645 bp, 13 predicted proteins | sample 4694571 | NCBI WGS metagenome assembly VTLG01 (sample SAMN12604809, study PRJNA352737) | marine metagenome | biome: ENVO:00000447; feature: ENVO:00000209|ENVO:00000569|ENVO:01000036; material: ENVO:00002151; isolation source: viral sequences binned using virsorter ... | reverse complement strand
CGGAATTGTAACCGGACTAGCTAATTTACTGGACGGGGGATAACCCCGTCTGGTACTAACACACACAGGAGATTACTATGCCTACCGCAGGCGGTTTACTAGGAAAAAGCGAGCACATCCCAAAGCATGGGAAAAAGGATAAGGGTTATCAGGAAGCTGGCGAGGGCCAGTGGATAATTATGCCAAACGGCATGAAAATGGCCAAGGAGTGGAATAAGGGTGACAAAGTTCCAGAAGGCTTTTGTGTTATCAACATTGATCATGGACGGGACAATACAGAAATGGGTCCGGTGCCAGTCACACATGGTGAGAACACTGTTATTATCCCCCGTGGAACTGACAGGATGGTGTCTCTACTACATGTTAACGTACTCAATGACGCTGTTACGACTGAGTATTTTCAGAAAGACTTAATGAGTGGTATGACCCCCCGATCTAACCGAAGGTTCAACTTTGCTGTTAAGAAGTGGGCCAAGACCGGTAACGAAATGGGAGTTTCATTAGAAGATCTGGAAGATGCCAAAGAGCGTCACGAGGTTATAGACCTTGATCAAGATTAATGAACCGGAAACAAATAAGGGAGAGAGTTGAAACCGCACTACAAGACAACGACAATAGACACTGGACTGATGCAGAAATAAATCAGTATATTGACGATACGCTTGTAGAATTCACTCGTATCTCGAAGTACCCCCAGGCAGAAGGCTCCGCCACTAATCCTGGCGGTACAACGCCTCTGGGTGAGGCTTCACAGGCAGGCACCTTAACTATCGACGGGAAAACTGCCACCATCACATTTAGTGGTGTGCATGGATACAGTGCAAACGATGCCATTGTAGTCTCAGGCGCAAGCCCAGCAGAATACAACGGGGCGTTTAATATTCTTGTTCCATCCACCACCACACTTACATACAAAGTCAATTTTGGAGAGGCAGTTACTGATTCATCGGTTTCTGCTCTCCGAATTGGTCCAGTTTTTACCAAACCCAGCACAATTGCAGAAATAGTCTCTGCTTCCATTGACGGCAGGGAACTCAGCATTTACACGGAATCCGAACTGAATGCAGCCGCCGCCTCCCGTGGCTACCGCTACTTTATGCTCGAATCATCCATGGGGTTCCATCCCAACGCCTTTTCTTCAGCAATCACAACCATTGATAATACTCCAAAGTGGCGTGGCCAGACCGGTCCAATTGAGGCAATTGTCTTCAATAACCGCACGGCAAGCACATTCAGGATTTATCCCCTGCCGAAGGCGGATAAGGATTTATATGTAGACAAGGACGCAACGGCAAAGGTGTTTCATACACTCACGATACGTGGTGTTCCAATAGTCAGCGGACTGTCTTCTGATACTACGTCGCCGGATGTTAATTCATACTGGCACGAAGCAATCGTTTATGGATCGCTGGAGCGAGCGTGGCTGAAGGAGTCGAAGCTACAAAACGTGGAGAAATCCGCAATGTACCGTAACAAATTTATGGAAGCGGCCAATCAGGCAAGATACATGGAAGGCATGACATCCGGTGCTCTCAGTGAAGGCCGTAACCAAGGCGGATTTAGAATAAACAGAAACCTGTAGAAAGGATTATTATGCCTAAGAAAAAATTCAACCTGAAGCGAGCAGTAAAGATGAATCCACTTGCTAGAGCAAGAAAGCAAGGCCACGTTCCTCCAAAGACAGGGGAAGAAGCAGTTGAAAGATATACTGAAAAAGTAAAGGCTTTCAGATCAAAAGGGTCTCCTAAAAAAAAGAAAGCAATAGATGACTCATTGACTGATATTTTTAACAGAGCAGGTACATTTAAAAAGAAGAAGAAGAAAGTCCGATCTTTCAAACCAAAGAAGCCAGTAACAGGAATTCTGGAGGGGCAGGGCTATTAGGAATGGCATCAAGAATACCATATTTTAAAAAGGGAGCACCAAGTAAGCATGGCGCAGGCGGAACAGAAGGAGTACAGGCGGAGCACTTCTTCATGGGATCTGGCGGTGGTGGAGCAGTAGGATTTAAGGGGATGACTACGAAAACATCGAAAAAAGAAAGTAGTAGGATAACAGAAGAAGAAGAAAAACCTAAATCCAAAAAAAGGGGGATAGCAGGAAGAACTGGCATAGTAAAAGGTAAAAAGAAAAAGGTGCGCTCATTTAAACCGAAGAAAAAAGGACTTCTCCAGATGCAGGGTTACTACTAATGGCACATGAGTTAACAAAGGTATGGGAAGTCGAAATAGATGGTGAGAAGAAATGGGAGGTCAGGCCATCCGTTGGTAAAAATAAAGGGAAGTTAATAAAGACCTTTGACACTGAAGCAGAAGCTACGGCTTATTCTAAACACCGGTCAAAGGCATATAAACCAAAAGAACCAGGATTACTTGAACAACGTGGAATGTAATGGCAGCAGGAAAATACGATATCACGATTGAGCAGGGAGCCACACTCACCGTCAATCTATCATATAAGGACAGTGCCGGAGATGTGGTTGATCTCTCCAGTAGCTACACCTCTAGGATGAAGATACGGGAATCCACCGGTGGAACTATAATTGCGTCAACGGAGTCTGGTGATTCTCCAAAGAACACGCTGTCTATAGCCTTGGCTGCCTCTGGGAACAACATAATAGTAACCATGACGGCTGCTAACACGGCAGCCCTCGATTTTGACAATGCAGTTTATGATCTTGAACTTGTTGCCGGTGTGGTAGTAGACAGGATCATCGAAGGCAGGGTCTTTCTTTCCAAGGAAATAACCGTATGAGTTCAATTACTGTAACGGAAAACAACAACAGGGTATCGGTTGACAAGACGACCAATGTAGTCACTGTTACTTCACCAGGAACAGTTGGGCCTCAAGGAGGAAGCGGAACGATTGATAGCGCAACAGCCACTGCTTCTGCGGTAGCAGTAGATGGTGCTGGTGCAAGCGGAACTCCAACAGCCGCCATCACACTTGGCGGAACTGCTTCAGCAAGGACAATGGCTTTTGCTTTTGGAGTCCCCACCGGAGCAAGCGGTGTTATACAAACTATTAATACGACTGGTACTGACGGCATAGAAGTTGATTCTGGGGCATTAATGAATTCTGCCGTGAATGCAATCCAGCTTGGAATCAATGCACAGACCCTATGGACGCATATCCTTGGAGCAGATGTAACCGGAACTGCGTTGACTGTCAGTGATGGATCAAACACCTCTCCAATAGCTCTTGAAGGAACCATCACATTTACAGCAGTTGCCAATGAAACAACTGTTGTTGAGGATGCAGGAGCAATCACAATCGGCCTTGTTGCCAATCCTGTAGTCAGCGGAGCTACAGCCGGAAACGTGAGAATCGGTGTAACCGGCGATAATGAAGTAGACACTACATCGGGTAACCTTACGCTGGACAGTGCCGGAGGCACGGTTACAGTTGATGATAACCTGACTGTAGCGGGGAATCTTACCGTCAGTGGCACAACAACAACATTAGATTCAACGGTTACCACGATTGTTGATCCAATTATGGTATTACAGTCAGTAGCAGGCGGAGGTGCACTGTTAGGAGATACTAATAAGGATGTTGGTCTCATACTGCAATACCATACCGGTTCTGCAAACAAGACAGCCTTTTTGGGGTATGATGATTCTGCCGGTAAGTTGACTTTTATTCCTGACGCAACCATATCATCCGAAGTGACTTCCGGTACAGTAGGAACAATGGTTGTTGACATTGAGGGAGATGTCACCGGTGCTGTAACAGGCAATGCAGATACGGCAACTGCACTTGCAACTGCGAGAACTATAGGTGGGGTATCATTTGACGGAACGGGTAATATCAACTTACCCGGAGTCAATACAGCAGGGAATCAGGATACGTCTGGTACTGCAACAACAGCTACTACGGCTACCAATGTAACGGTAGCAGACGAGTCCAGTGACACAACCTGTTTTCCACTATTTGTAACGGCGGCAACCGGGGGCCTGCCTCCAAGAAGTGGGACAAATCTTACATTTAATTCAAGCACAGGTGTACTGACCGCCACTGGTTTTGCTGGGCCAATAACGGGTGCGGTAACGGGCAATGCTTCAACAGCTACTGCGCTGGCTTCGGGCCGGACAATTGGTTGTACAGGCGACGTAGTTTGGACTTCAGCGTCATTTGACGGTTCAGGGAATGTTACCGGAACGGCCACGATTCAGGCTAATTCCGTCACAATGGGCACAGACACCACCGGTGACTATGTAGCCACTGTTACAGCCGGAACCGGACTAACTTCCACTGGGGCTACCAGCGGAGAGAGCATAGCACATTCACTCAGTGTAGATGCGGCGCAAACCCAGATTACTTCCGTCGGGACTATTGGCACAGGGACATGGCAGGGAACTGCTGTCGCTCAGACATACATTGCTGACCAGGCAATCAATGAAGCCAAAATGCAAGTTAGCAATGCTCCAACTAATGGCTATGTTTTAACTGCCAGAAGTGGTAACACTGGTGGAATGACATGGGAAGATCTCGGTGCCCTCGTTGATCCTGCTGGCACGGCAATTGCCATGAGCATTGCGCTTGGGTGATCTAACTGAAAATAAAGGGTAATTATGGCAAATGCTTTTAAAAATATAACAGTAACAGGGAATCATTCAGCAGACGCAGATATTGATGTTGGTAGCACGGTAGCCTCTGGTGCTACACATACAATCATAGGGCTTTCAATTGCAAATATAACGAGTGGCGTAATAGCTGTAGATGTAATAGTAGAGAATGCATCAGGAGGAGGAACGAGAACTTATGTTGGCAAGGCAATGCCGATAGCTGCTGGCGGAAGCCTCTTAGTCGCCGGGGGGGACCAAAAGATCGTTCTCTGGTACCACGACAGCGCTGGAGACCAATTAATAGTTCGATCTAATACATTAAATTCAGTAGATATAGTTTTATCATATTTAGAGAGTACATAATGGCATACTTAGGTAGACGATCAGCCGCAGCAGCCTTGGTCACTGGTGACATACCTGAAAATTCGATAACAGCCGCCCACATTGTGGGAGATACAATTGCGGCTGGTGATGTAGCACCAAATGCTATTACTGCTTCAGAACTGGCAGATGATGCAGTAGATACTAATGCCATTTTAAACGATGCAGTTACTAATTCAAAGATTGGAGCAAGTGCAGTAGGTACTACTGAAATGGCGGCAAGTGTCATCGGTGTAAAGCCACACATCATCCCCGGTAAACTGTATCCTGCTGTTGCTGGTAAACTGTTAGATGGTTCTACATCACACTCTGGAGCCTATGGTACTGCACAAGCAGATGGGTTTAGCTATTACTACACCGACATAAAGGGAAGCAAGCCAATCAAAGACCCTAGAATTGGAGCACACTTTGGGAGTCAGAGACATAAGTTTAGGTCAATGCAATTACTAGAACAAGAATCTGCAACTCATGGTAAAGAAGTCCACTCAATAGATGGTAGAAACTGGCTAAGAATAGTTGAGGGAAATGCGAAAACGTGGTATATAACAAATGATGCTCATGGAGTACATTTGAACGTAGATACTGATGCAACAGGAATGTTTCTTGAAGTAACAGGATATTTTAATGATATTAATTTTATTGGGCAAACAACAACAGATAGAGCAAATAATGTAGATATTACTGTTAATGGAGATTCTGGTAGTAGGGTAGATGGAGGAACAACATTTGATACAACTGCTGGTGGCCCTCTTTTCAGTAGATATGTTGATTCTGGTTCAGTTATAAATTTAGGAGCATTGACTGCTTTAGGTTCATCAACATTAAAAGCAGAACTAGGGACTACACCAGCAATTAATACAGTTAAAATGGAGTATATGGCATCTGGATTTTATGACAGGATAGGAGGGATAGAACTAATAGCCCAAGATACCACATCAACTGCAACTAAATCCAAGATACAGATTCCAGCACAGAATGTAGTTTCGTATGGAAAGAAGTTTGCTGTTAGTGCAACTGCACAACACTATGATCCATTCAATGGTTTTACTAATAGTACATCCCTACACTCTGCATTTGTAGATACTGCAACGTCATTAGGGTTAAGTACCCCTATAGCTTTACACGGTGCTCCGTGGGCAATAAGTGGTTCCAATAACATAAGACCTTATAATGGTGGAAGAGTAGTTAAATGGATTGCAAGTGATGGTACAATTAAGACATCAGTAAACATGATGCCACCTAATGCTCAAAATATATTGGGAACTGTCGCAGGAACTACAGAAGTAACAACTCCAAGTGCAACTAATGCTACTGCAACTCCAATCTTTAGTGATGATGCAATAGACTTTTCACTTGCAGAAGTTGCAAAGAAATTCCATTGGAGAGAATATGGGAATGGAAATGCTAATGCTGGTTCAGTTACAGGTAGCACAGGAGGTTCTTGGAAAGATTTTTCAATGTTAAATGGTGGTACTGCAACTGATTGTGCTTATTGTATGGATGATGGACTGACACTTGTTAGTGGTAAGGAAGTTATATGGGGAGGTGGAGGTAATGTTGTACTTGGTCATGGAGATGAAGATGGATGTTATCTTACTTTTATAGGTACAGGTCTATCTTTTGTAAACACCGATGATGGTGCAGGAACATATCATATAGCTCAAAATGTTCCTTATGGAACTCATATTGTTGGTTTCCATAGATCAGGCACTAGTGATCCAGATATTTTATTTGATGGGGTTGATTTGAGTGCTGACTTAAATAATTATAGTGAATGGAGTGAAATAATCTTCCACCAACCCAAGATGCCACCGATTCCAGAGGATGCTGTAGTCATTGCAGACTATATGCTGATGGCAGATTTTGTACCACAGACAGCATCAGGAGCACAATATATTAGTAAAGGTGTAAGAAGTCAGAATGTTTCAAGAGATGTATTTTATGATGAGGCTGATGGTGATTCTTTCACATTTTACCAAGACGTTAATAGTGCAGGTGGATTTGCTATTAAATTATCTGGTACTGCGGATAATGACACCTCAATGACAATGAGAATCCCTTCTTTTGCTACAAATTATGTTCATCGTGGTTATCAAAATGATACTTATGCAAAGTTATTTATTGATACAACAGATAATGACTCTAGTGCTACAAAAGATAATACTGCTGGTTATGGTTCTTATGCTCATTTAACTAGCAATTTAGTGCTTGGAGTATATAAGTTTGGAGCAAATGCGGCTAGTGGTTATAATGGTTACTCATCTGGATTTGATATAGCAACTCCAATCCACACATCCTCACACTACCAGACCTTTGAAACACCCTTCCTGCATGAGTTAGTAGGAGGTGATCGAAACATGGAACAGACTAATCTGGTGGTTACTCCAGATGGTAAAACATGGGATGAGGTGACTAGGGATACGAGTTATCTTGGGGATATAGTATTAAGTACAGGTACCGATACTGATACTGCATGGGATAATAGTATTATTTTTGATGATTGGAGAGGTTCTGGAACAGCAGCTATTTACCAACAATTCTTTAATAAAGATTGGTCTATTGCATATGACAGAATAGTTTGTTTAAAAGATGGTTGGTATGAAGTAAGTGCTACTCTTGCAATGCAAAATGTTGGTGGTTATTTTGCTCTTTTCTTGAATGGTAATGGTACTACAAATAATCGTTTTGTTGTAATGAGAGCTTCTAGTGGGACTATAAACCAAGAATCTCATTCTTTTTCAAAATCATGGCATTTTAAAAGAGGAGATTTTTTAGTACCTAGAGGAGAGTTTGGTGGTGATTCTTCTGCATATAATTTTTTCCAAATAAAAAGGCTATAATGTACATATCACACAAATCAAATGTACTCCAGACAGTCCATGAAACAGAGTGGCAATGTCGGAGAAAAGTAAAAGGTCAGACTAAGGCTGAATACTGGACTTGGTTAGATTCTGTTACTTCTGGTGATCCACCTGTAGCAGATTATTCTGGTGAGTCAGGATACACAATCGTTGAGTGTACTGATGAGGATGTTCAAGCAAGATTGAACCAACTTGAAGATTATTCAAGTATGGATGGAGTCTACAACATCAAGTGGTCAGACTCCAAAGTATCAGCAACAGTTGGTGAAGATACAATTCAGACTCACTTCTCTGGTGATGATACTGCAAAGGATGCAAGACTACTGGCAGATAAGTGGTCTAATGTACGAAGAGACAGAGACAGAAGGCTCTCAGAGACAGACTACTTGGCATTGTCAGATCAAACTCTATCTGATGCAATGGAAACATATAGACAGGAACTACGAGATGTGCCAGCACAGAGTGATCCTGATAACATAAGTTGGCCCTCAAAACCATAGGAGAAATGTGGCATACATAGGACAGGAACCAGGACTTGGAAGGGCTGAGAGGTTTATTTTCACGGCAAGTGGGTCAGAAACAGTGGTTAGTGCTGATGACGACGGATTGCCCATTTCGTATACAGTGAATCAAGTTTCAGTGTATTTAAATGGAGTGAAGCTCGTTGTGGGCACTGACTGTGTCGCAACGAATGGTTCAACAATTACGAGTTTAGCTGCCCTGACAGCAGGCGATGTCGTGGAGGTGATCGCACTGTCAAGTTTCAGCGCAACTGATTCAGTTGCAAAATCAGGCGGGACATATACAGGTGCAGTCAAGTTTGATTCAGACATACGGGCCGGAGCCATCAAGGCAAACGACAACACTGCTGCAATTACGATTGCAGATTCTACTGGGAAGGTTACATTTGCTGGTGATTTTCAAATAGATGGTACAACGACAACGGTCAACAGTACCACCCTGACAATAGATGACAAGAACATAGAGTTAGCACATTCACCATCCGGCTCAGAAGGTAACGATGCCGCAGTAGATGGTGGTGGTATAACACTCAAGAGTTCCGATAGTGATAAGACAATTCTCTGGGAGAATGATACAGACTCTTGGAACTTTAGTGAAAATATTGAAACACTTACAAACAAAAAAATAATTCAACGAGGAGAAGCATTTATGAAAACTTTACACAACTCATGGGTAATGGGAGGATAATTATGGCTATAATTCGATCAGCAGGAACAGAAATAATACGGAGTCATGCTTTTGAAGATATGAGTGGTTCTGCCGCAACAAACAAATTAATAGTAGGAGAAGCACACCACATATACACAGTTCTAAGTATAATTATTCGGTGTGGAGCACTTAATACTTCAACTGATAAATTTACAGTAAATTTCTGGGCATTTGATATGCATGCTGGTGCGGCTGATCAAAATATTGAGTTATTTACTGGTAATCCACAAGTAGGCGAAACCTTTATATGGAACGACAAGTTCTCCTTCAATGGGTTTTCTCCAACAGGCGTTTCAACTGCATATGATACTGCGGTAGAACATAATGCAGTAGCAGATCAAGGAGGAACAGTACAAGAGCTAAGGTTTGAGTGTGAGAGTGATGCTGATTATAATATTCTAGTAACCTACATCGACCAGAACAACAGCTAGGAGAAACCATGAGTGGAATTATTTCTTATACACAACTTGGAGGTAAGTCTGGAGTGATCGGGCCTATACCCTCTTTTTTGGTTCAAGCTACATCTATGGCTAATATAGGTGCTAGTTCAACAAACTTATTAGCTTTCACAGATGTTGTTCTTAATGTGGGTAATTGTTTTGATACTTCTTCTAAAGCATTTACTGCACCAGTTACTGGTTATTATCAATTAAATCTAAATGTCAGGTGCGATGAGTTTCAATCTGCGGCTGAATATTATCGTATAGAAATACAAACTACTACTCGTACATATCGTTCTACTTTATATTCATGGGATGATTTTAATGGAGTATCATGGACATTTTCTCCAATTTCAGTTTTGGCAGATATGAATGCTGGTAATACTGCTATAGCAAATCTATACCAGAATGGTGGTTCTAATCTAACTGATTTAACAACAGGCCCAGAATCAACTTTTTCAGGACATCTTGTATCAACAGCATAAATAAGGAGCAAACATGAGTAGAGCAAGAGTACTGGCAGATTATGTAGCAGGAGGAGTAACTGCGGCAGAGTTTGATCGTCTTGATGGTATAGGTAGTGCGGCAGTAGGTCTTACAGATTCACAGACACTTACTAACAAGACTCTGACAAGTCCTACACTAACTACTCCAGCACTAGGTACTCCAGCTTCTGGTGTAGTAACCAATCTAAGTGGTGTCCTTCCTGTAGGAGTAACAGGAGGTTCTGGATTGGATGCTAGTAATATTGGAATTACTCATGCATCTCAATGGAGAGTAACCTCAGATTTTACAGATAGTGCTTCACCTGTAGCTAGTAATTGGGAAGAAACAGACGGGCCAGCAGGATTCGGTGTACTTGGAGCTTCTATGACAGAAAGTAGTGGAATTTTTACATTTCCAGCTACAGGATATTGGTTTATAAATTGGATACCAAGAGGTAGAGGGAATAGTAGTGCAGGAAGTAGAATGTATGGTGAAATACATACAACAGCAAATGCTGGTTCGGGTGACACCTACACTAGTGCTACAATGGGAGAAACATGGTTGACAGGGACTGGTGATTATAGTTCAACATATATGGATTACATAATGGATGTAACATCTACAACAACACATAAACTCAAGTTTGTTTTAACAATGGGACATTCATCAAATACTTTTA
>VTLG01017244.1_pt1 | contig 10646 bp, 14 predicted proteins | sample 4694571 | NCBI WGS metagenome assembly VTLG01 (sample SAMN12604809, study PRJNA352737) | marine metagenome | biome: ENVO:00000447; feature: ENVO:00000209|ENVO:00000569|ENVO:01000036; material: ENVO:00002151; isolation source: viral sequences binned using virsorter ... | reverse complement strand
GCCAGCACAACCCGGAAACCCCGGCAAACCTAGCAATTCCAACGGATTAGCCCCGTTTGGTCCGGTTCGGACGGTGCCAGATGCCCGGGAAGCCTTGCAGTTGCTGACTTTGACCCCCCCGATCGGTGAGCAGTGGGGCTGATTCAGATGCAACTTAACCACCCACAACGGACATACCCAGATTTTTTTTCTTTCATTGCAGAAATTTTTACAATAAAACTAATATAAACAAAAACAACGGAGGAGGAGATGTCAGAGAAGGGGGAAACGAGGAAGGAGAGGAAGGTACGTAACAAGAGGGAGTATTCAGAGGCCCGTTTATCCAGCAAGTCTCAGTTAAAGGAGAAGGAGAAGGAGAGCAGTTTCAAGGGTACGGAGGTAGTACCGGGTAAGGATGACGTTAAGTTTTGGGACGATTTTTTCAGCAGGATAGAGATGGGGGAGACACTTCACGGATTTGCAGAGTCTCATAACATGACGAACCAGTCATTGAGGAGGAGGTTACGTAGCAGAGTCTCATAACATGACGAACCAGTCATTGAGGAGGAGGTTACGTAACGGTGAGTTGCATGAGAGGTTTATCGAGGCCCATCAGGGCAGGGCCGTATATCATGCCCAGAGCATTGAGGGAATGATTGATCGTTTAGAGAGTGGAGATGTAGAGAGTGATGTAGCCCGTGTTTCGATAGATGCAAGGAAGTGGTTAGCAACGAAGTATTATCCGAGAATGTTCGGAGAGAGGCAGGAGGTCAATTTAAAGACAACTGACATGACGAAGGTATATATTGAGCAGTTGAAGATGATAATGTCGAATCAGGACCAGAGGATGAAGACGATTGAGGTAAAGAGTGAGGTTAAGATGGTAGCAGAGGAGGAAGATGAGTGAGGGTAAGAGTCAGAAGCAGAAGGAGCAGTGGAGGTCTTATGTTCTTGCAAGATTATCTAAGGATATTGACGATCAGGAGAACATCAGGAGGATTATGGAGGAGGATTCAGATAATGAGGGCAGGGATTTAGGGATCAAGGAGTATTTGGAGAGGTTGAAAGAGTTACATAAACAGGCAAGGGAATGAAAATTACAGACGATTTTTTAGATGAAGAAACTTTCATTTTACTTCAGGGCAAGTTGTTAAGTCAGGGAGTATGCTGGCATTTTGTTCCTTTTACTGCTGGCAGGTATGAAAGCAACGATGGTCCAGACCAATTTTTCTTTGGGCACACCATTTACCAAAACCATTCATGGACATCAGGTTTATCACAGGATATAGCCCCACTTATTCAGAAAATAGCCCCTATGTCGATTCACATGATAAGGGCAAATTTAATGACAAAATCAAAAACTAACATTGAGAGTGATTTTCATTCAGACTTAGCACTCAATGCACCTACAACGGATAAGATAGATCAGTGGACAACAGCAATTTATTACATTAATGACTGTAATGGATACACAAAACTTGAGGATGGCAGTGTTATTGAGAGCAGGGCAAACCGTTTATTAACCTTTCCTTCAGACATGCAGCATTTGGGTGCAACTTGTACGGATGAGAAAAGGAGAGTCTTGATTAACCTCAATTATTTTTTATGACATGAATTTTGAAGAGACAATCAAGGGATTTTTTGAGAGGTACGGCAATGATCCTGTTTTATTTGTGACAGAGGTATTGAAGATCACCCCTGATCCGTGGCAGGAGCAGGTATTGAGGTGGGTAGGAGATGGGGAACGTAGGTGTAGCATACGGTCTGGGCACGGAGTGGGAAAAAGTTCATGTGCATCATGGATTATGATATGGCATTTGCTGACGAGGTATCCCCAGAAGGCAGTTGTTACGGCCCCAACTGTAAATCAGTTACAGAATGCTTTGGCTGCAGAGTGCAAGAGGTGGGTAAATGAGTTGCCGGATGCCCTGAAGGATCAGATTGAGGTTTTGGTGGAGTCAATACGGTTAAAAGCAGCACCAGCAGAGAGTTTCATTTCGTTTTCCGTGAGCAGGGCCGAAACTCCAGAGGCATTGGCTGGAGTTCACAGTGACTATGTTTTGCTGATTGCAGATGAGGCATCAGGTGTTCCAGAGGGTGTTTTTGAGGCAGCATCGGGGTCAATGTCGGGAGAAAATGCTTGTACCATTTTATTGGGGAACCCTGTACGTAGTACAGGTATGTTTTACAATACACATACCAAACTCAGTGATTATTGGAAGACATTAAAGGTTTCGTGCATAGATTCTCCAAGAGTATCAGACGATTACGTTGCAGACATGAAGTTAAGGTACAGTGAGTCAAGTAATGCTTACCGTGTTCGTGTTTTAGGTGAGTTTCCTGTTTCAGATGATGACACTATCATCCCCAGAGAGATGGTTGAGTCAGCAATAGACAGGGGAGTAAAGGGAGTTGGAGGATCAGTTGTTTTGGGAGTTGACGTGGCCCGGAGGGGGAAGGATGCCAGTGCAATTTGCATCCGTCAGGGCAACCATATACTTGGCAGGGAGGTTTTGATACGGAAAAAGCTGGATACAATGCAGGTTGTGGGTTGGATTGAGTCAGAAATGAAGAATTTAACGTCTTCTGGGTACGAAATTGGGGAAGTTTTGATAGATTCGATTGGTTTAGGTGCTGGTGTGGTGGATCGTTTGATTGAAAAGGGTGTTGATGTACGTGGAATCAATGTTTCTGAGTCTCCAAGTGTCGGAAGTGAGTATTTTAACCTCAGAAGTGAGTTATGGTGGAGATGCAGGGACTGGTTTGAGAGGAGGGATTGTTTAATACCGAATGATGAGAGATTAATTGAGGAATTGGTGACAGTTCAGCAGGATTACAACTCAGATAAGCTAAAAGTTGAGTCAAAGGAGAAGACACGGAGGAACTTGGACCGGGGATCGTCACCGGATGCAGCCGATGCTTTCGTATTGACTTTTGCTAGTTATGCCAGCATGTCACAGGAGAGGATAAGTTGGAAAAAGCCTCTTGAGAGGGAAATGCTGGGTATAGTTTAAATAGCACCAATTTAGTGCTAATTACTTATTTACTTGACTTTATTCATTTTTGTCATTAATCTTATAAAAATTCCATATTATGTTAAGTTATTATGCCAACAGAAGCAGAACTTTTATCCCAGTCCTATGATTTAGAGGACGAACAGATCAGGTTGTCTGGAAAAGAGGCAATGGAGGAGCAGGAACTTGAAGGGATAATATCCTCTTTGATCGAGGAAGCAGTTGATTACATTGATTTAACGGAAGCACCAGACAGGATCAAGGCAAATGACTACTATCAGGGAAAACCGTTTGGAAATGAAGAGGATGGCAGGAGCCAAGTAGTATCGTATGATGTCAGGGACACAGTTGCCCTGATGCTGCCACAAGTTATGAGGACTTTCTTTGGCTCAGAGAAGGTTGTCGAGTTTGTACCCCGAGATGCACAGGATGTCATAAATGCCGAACAGAGTACGGATTATGTCAACCAAGTTGTTTTAGGGCAGGATAACCCTTCGTTTTCAGTCTTTTACAGTGCTTTTAAAGATGCTCTTGTTAAGCGTGTAGGAGTTATAAAGATTGACTGGGAGAAGAAGGAAGAAGTTGAGCATGAGGAATTTACCCAGCTTGATGATGCCAGCTTACAGGCACTCTTAGCAGACCCTGACATAGAGGGGTCACAGGTTGAGAGTTACCCTGATCCAAATTTTGTTCCACCTCCCCCCGAGGTGCTGGCACAGCAGCAAGCACAACAGGTCTCTCCCAACGGATCACCACCTATGCCTCAACAGGTGGAAGCACCAATGCTGCATGACGTGGTGATTCGTAGGGTTTCAACAGAAGGCCAGATTTTTATAGAGGCAATTCCTCCAGAAGAGTTTTTGATTGACAGAAGGGCAAAGTCAGTTGAGGACTGTGCAGTTGTGGCACACAGACGTTATCTTTCAGTGTCAGAGTTGGTCCAGATGGGCTACGATTTTGATGAGATGCTGGCATTGGCAGGAGGAGAGGATGAATTTGGGACGAATACCGAATACATGTCGAGGCATCCAGTAGGAAACTATACAGATAGTACAACTGGAGGAGATGCAAACCGGAAGGTTTTATACATTGAGTCTTATGCCAGAGTGGACTATGACGGAGATGGCATAAGTGAACTCAGGAGATTTTGCACTGCAGGAACACACCATGAACTTCTGCATCATTCTCCAGTAAATTCAATACCATTTGTCTTGTTTAACGGATACCCTGAACCTCATTTATGGAGAGGTCAGAGTGTTGCAGACCTGACAATGGACGTGCAACTCATAAAGAGTTCCGTTCTCCGTAACATGCTGGATTCATTGGCAAAATCCATACATCCAGACACATGGTTAGTTGAGGGGCAGGTCAACAGGGATGACGTTCTCAGTAACAAGGTTGGTAAGGTTGTAAGAACACGGGCACCGGGAATGATCGGTGAGTTGATGAAGAACTTTTCTGGTAAAGAGGCATTTCCGATGATGGATTACCTTGACCAGATAAAGGAAGATCGAACTGGCATGAGCAAAGCCAGCATGGGGTTAAATCCAGATGCTTTGCAATCATCAACAAAAGCAGCAGTATCGGCAACTGTTGCTGCATCTCAGGCCCAGATCGAGCTTTTATGCAGGGTATTTGCAGAAACTGGCATGAAGCCACTTTTTAAGAAAATACTGAAGCTGCTGCATAAGCATCAGGAAAAGACACGGATGGTCCGTTTGAGGAACCAATGGGTGCCGATTGATCCAAAAGTATGGGATTCAGATATGGATGTTAGTGTAAACGTGGCATTGGGTCTTGGTACAACAGAAGAGAGGATGCAGATGCTTGAAGCTATTTCATTGAAACAGGCAACGATCCTCAATGAGCAGGGGCCAGAGAATCCTCTGGTTAATAACCAGCAGTATCACAATACTTTGGTTAAGATGACAGAATTATCTGGTTACAAGGATGTCCAGAGTTTTTGGACTGACCCGGCAACGTATCAACCTCCAGAACCGAAACCACCAGAACCCACACCAGATGAAATTTTTGCAAAGGCACAGGCAGACAAGGTTCGTGCAGATATGGAAGTGGATCAGGCAAAACTGACACTGGACCGTGAAAAGATGGTACGTGACGATGATCTGGCACGTGACAAGATGGAGTCTGACTTGGAGATGAAAGTTAAGGAACTTGAGAATAAGTACCAGACTACCATCGACCAGACCGAAATCAGGGGAATGATGGAACGTGATCGGGAGCAGATAAAGGCTGAAGCACAACAGATGCTGGCACAGCAGCAACAACAGCAACAACAGCAACAACAGCAGCAGATGCCGATGCCACCGGGTGACATGAATCCACAACAGATGGGTCCACCGATGGAACCAATACCGAACTAGATGACACGAACACCGAAGGATAAACGGGTTAAAAAGGGTGCAGATGCAGAACGTCTGCTTAACGATCCAATAATTCAGGAAATATTTGAAAAGTTGGAATCACATTATAATAATGCTTGGGTCTCTTCAGGTTTGGAGGACACCCGGAAAAGGGAGACTATGTTTTTAGCTCTCCGTGCTTTGGGAGAATTTAAACTTGAGTTGGAGTCCTTGATTTTAGGGGGCAAATTAGCCCAAAAAGAATAACAAACGTGGGTGGGTAATCAGTTTACTGAATAGACCCTTAATCTCACAAGAAAGGAAATATGGCTGAAGAAATCGTTGATGGCAATAGCCTTGAAACTGGGACTGAACTTGACGAAGCAGCAAAATTTTGGGGCAACGAACTGGCCTTAGAGAACGGTGAGGAATTACCTGAGAACGAAGATAACCAGTTGATGTCAGAGTCTGAAGAAGAACCAGACGAAGAGGAGGTGCAGGAAGAGTATGAGGAAGAAGAGGAAGAACCGGAGGAGCAACTTTTTGAGGTAAAGTCTGATGGTGAAACCAAATCTGCCACCTTACAGGAACTGAAGGATAATTGGTCCAAAGGTGAGAATTATACTCAGAAAAGCCAAAGCCTAGCAGAAGAACGTAAGGCTTTTGAGCAGGAACAGTCAGAATCAAGACAAATGAGGGAACAGGCAATCTCCATCCTTGAAGCTGCTAAAGCACAGACTCAGCCCGAACAGCATGATGATGCTTACTGGCAAAACCTTAAAGACACCGATCCAATGCAGTGGATGATGGAACGGGATGCTCTTAGAGAAAGTCAGATGCAGGAACACCAACGGTCCGTTCAACTAGAACAGTTGAGGGCACAGGAGGCTGCAGAAAGACAACTTGAAACAGAGCAATTTGTATCGTCACAACATGATGAGTTAAAAACACTCGTTCCTGAGTGGGATGATGCAAAAACGGCTGAAGCAGAAAAGAAGTTGGTCCTTGAGTGGGCAAGCACAACAGGCAAATTCACAAAAGATGAGTTGGATAATGCCTATGATGCCAGAGCAGTTGCAACAATGAGGAAAGCAATGCTTTATGACCAACTTACTGAAAAACGTAAAAGCCTTAAACCCGTGAAACGTCAAAATATGAGGGCAGGATCACAGTCTGGGGAACCCAGTAAAATCAAAGCTGGAAAGGCAGCACAGAGACTAAAAAAATCCGGCAGTCTTGATGATGCAGCCGGAGTATTTTTCAACATGATTCGTTCAAAATAATTAATTAAGGAGTTACTATGGCTATCACGGCAAACACTTTCCAGACCTATCAAGCTATTGGTAGAAGGGAAGATTTGGCAAACACAATTTATAATATTTCACCTTCAGATGTGCCCTTTATGAGTATGATCGGCAGATCGAAGGCAACCAACACTCTAGTTGAGTGGCAAACTGATGCATTGGCTGCAGCAGCAAATAATGCACAGATCGAGGGTGACGAATATGCCTTCACTGCAGTAACACCTACTGTAAGACTTGGGAATTATACCCAAATCTCTCGTAAAACAGTGGTTGTTTCTGGCACACAACAGGCAAGCAACAATGCTGGCAGGGATTCAGAGATGGCCCTGCAACTTGCAAAAAATTCCAAAAGTCTCAAGAGGGACATGGAAACTGCACTAACCCAAAATGTTGCAAAAGCAGTAGGTGCTACAGGGACAGCACGTAAATTGGGTGGTCTGGAAACTTGGACATCGACCAATGTAAGTCGTGGTACAGGTTCTCCAAATGGTTCCGGTGCTGGTGCAGGGGCAGCCCCTGTGGATGCTGGCACGAAGAGAGCTTTCACAGAAACCATCCTGAAGGCAGTAATTCAGGCAACATACTCAAGTGGTGGTGATCCGTCAGTCCTGATGGTTGGCCCATTTAACAAGGGTGTGGTTAGTGGTTTCACAGGCCGTGCTTCAGCACGTCAAATGATTGGGGAATCAAAAATCCAAGCAGCAGCAGATTTGTATGCTTCTGACTTTGGAGATTTGAAGGTTATCCCAAATCGTTTCCAACGTGAAACCTCTGCATTTGTTCTGGACCCTGAGTATTGGTCTGTAGCATATTTCAGGGACTTCAAGCAGGAAGAAGTTGCAAAAAATGGTGATGCAATTAAAAGGGCACTTTTAGTGGAATATTCCCTTGTTGCCAAAAATGAAGCAGCTTCAGGAATTTGTGCTGATTTAACTGTTTCATAATATGTCTATAAGCAGGAAGACTCTGCTCGATTGGTCTCAGGGGAAGTCTGAAACCTTCCACTGGGATCAACACGATAATACTTTTACGATTGAGTCAAAGGAGGATGTTGAGCCTATTATTAAAATGGCAAAAGACATGTCTGACCTTGAACCTTCAAAAGAGGTACGTCACGCAGCATGTATTCCAAAATTTGTATTAGATAAGTCATTACGGGAGAGATGGTCACCAAAGGACTGGAAGGTTTGGGCAAACGATCCGGCAAACAAGATGTTTCGGACGTGGCCCGGAAAACTCTGAAAATTGCAGTTTTAATACCTTCATATTCTGGGTTCTGGCATGCCAAGTTTGGTGAGAGTCTGGCAAATATGGTCCAGCATTTTCAGGGAAGTGACTTTGAGGGAGAACATAAAATAAGGGTATTTACCCAAAGAGGTAGGGTTATACCAGAGATAAGGCATCATTTATTGGGTGATGCAATCGGGTGGGAAGCAACACATGTTCTATTTTTGTCCACAGGGTTGGTCTTCCCAGAAGATTCATTACATAGGATGCTGGCACGTGGAAGGGCAATAATCGGGGTAAATTATTTACGTAATCCTTCCGTTGGAGAATTTTCTGCCTATCGGGGTAACGGGACGGTTGTTCCTGATCCATCATCACCAGAAACTGAGGAAGTGGATGGTGTGGCACTGGGCATGGTTTTGTTCAATATGCCAGTGTTCGATGTTTTGGATATACCGTTTTTTGAATACAAGCAGATTGGAAGTACACCGGGATTCAAGGAAGACCATATATCCTTCTGGGATCAGTGTAAAGAAAAAGGGGTACCCTGTGTTATCGACCACGTTCTCTCACAGGATGTAAAGGCATTAAATTATGGTGAAACATGGCATTAAGTAATTATACGGAACTCCAGACCTCAGTTGCAGACTTCTTAAACAGGTCCGATCTCACTTCCGTAATCCCAGATTTCATCACATTGGCAGAAGCAGATTTCAACCGTGTAATAAGGGTTCGGGAAATGTCTGTTCGTACAAGGGGGCCGATTGATGGTCAGTATGTTAAGTTGCCACCTGATTTTTTGGAAATGAGGAATATAGAATTACTTACTGATCCTGTGACTCCACTAACTTACAAAAACCTGCAGAACTTGGATATACATAGAGCAGCAGATGCAACTGGTAAACCTCTTTACTATTCAATTATGCAGAACAACATCGAATTTGCTCCTGTGCCGGACGGGGATTATACGGTTGAGATCGTCTATTACCAGAAGGTTCCCTCACTGGCAGCTAATTCAACAAATTGGTTGTTGGATTCACACCCGGATGCCTATTTGTACGGCAGTTTGATGCACTCTGCCCCTTACCTACATGCTGATGAAAGAGTAGGATTATGGGCCGGGAAATACCAGCAGATCGTTCAGCAGATTAAAACATCGGATGAAAATGCCAAGTTTTCTGGCTCAACACCTTCGATTTCATTTACTCCATTTTAAGAAAGGAACAACGTGGCAGGATTTACGAATTACCTTGAAGATAAAATTATCAACCATTTATTTGGTGATGATACAGGGACATCGGGGGCAGATCATTATACTGCACCTACTACATGGTATGTTGGGTTGCAGACGGCAGCACCATCAGACAGTGCTGCTGGCACCGAAGTTTCCGGGGGTGCTTATGCAAGACAATCAGTGGCATGGACCCTTGCAACAGGAGGGACTGCACAGGCATCTAATACGGCTGCCTTGACTTTTCCTGCTGCTACTACGGACTGGGGCACAGTTACTCATGCTGGAGTTTATGATGCCCTTACATCAGGTAATCTGGTTGCATTTGAAACCCTGACGAAAACTGACTTTACAACAGCAAATCCGAAAGTAGTTAATACCGGGGATATTTTTAAGATAGATGCAGGAAACCTGAAGATACAACTTGACTGATGTTGTATTTTGGTTCTAGGAATTTTGGTCAGGCAAATTTTGGTAAAGGGTTAATAACAACAGCAGTTGACGAAACCCTGACCACTTCCAATATGGATGTTGCCGGGTATCTGTTATTTGACACTGGAACTTTAATCCCACAGGCAACAGTCAATGTTGATATTGCTGCTGGCATACAAAGAATGGGTTTTCTCCATGTTCAGCCAACGGCAACTGTAATTGCATCTGGGATTAAGATGGAGTGGATGGCATGGACTAATTTAGGGCAAGGGACTGTAACAGTTAATGCTTCAGGATACATAGCATGGGATTCACAAATAACACCTGATGCAACTTGGACAACACAAACGGTAGATTAAATGGCAAATACAACTAATTTTGCAGTAGAAAAACCCACAGTTGGAGGATATAGGAACTCTTGGGGTGGTACTATCAACACTGGACTCGACAAGATTGATGAATTGCTGGCATTGGCAATGCCAATAGGTACTATCCAAATGTATCCAAAATCATCTGCACCTGTTGCCACCACTAACGGGGGTACGTGGCTTGTGTGTGATGGTGCTACACTGGTCAGGACTGATTACCCGGAATTACACACTTTAATAACAAATACATACGGAACATACCCTTCTGGCACTACCTTTCTGCTGCCAGATATGAGAACAAGAGTTCCGGTGGGCTACAGTGCTGCCACACTTGGTTCAGGTTCAACCCAGAGAACACCAAAAGCTATTGCCGGGTATGCAGGGGAAGAGTCACATAGTCTTACTGAAGGTGAATTAGACCAGCATAAACACTCAATTCCAAGTACAACTCACACTCATGGGATTACTGATGTAACTCACCAGCATGTAGGATCAGCTAGTGGTAAGACAGCCTCTGCTTCAGCAGTTATTTCCGATCCACAGCATACCCACTCATTACAGTCATCAGTTACATCATGGCAAGGAGGAGGTGATTATGCTGCTACGGGAACCCATATAGGACAGGCACAAGCAACTCCTAATGCTGGTTCTAGTAGTACAGGAATTACAGACTCCGGGCATGCTCATTCATTTTCAACAGACCTTGTTGGGACAGGACTTTCAGTAAC
>VTLG01008577.1_pt1 | contig 10646 bp, 13 predicted proteins | sample 4694571 | NCBI WGS metagenome assembly VTLG01 (sample SAMN12604809, study PRJNA352737) | marine metagenome | biome: ENVO:00000447; feature: ENVO:00000209|ENVO:00000569|ENVO:01000036; material: ENVO:00002151; isolation source: viral sequences binned using virsorter ... | reverse complement strand
TTTATCAAGTCTGGTGCTGTTGTACGCAACCCACTACTTGATTCAAGAGAAGGTGGAACAAGAATACAGGTTCCAGAATTTAACCCTGTCTCTCCAACTGAAGAAATCATTGATGGTACTGCTACATGGGGTACTAGCAACAATGGTTACTTAACACCACAGAAGATTGGTACAGGAACACAGATCGCAACTATCTGTCATAGAGGTTTTGCGTATGCTGTTGATGATGTAGCTGTATTGGCTGCTGGTGAAGATCCAATGGGTCACATCAGAGATCAGCTTGCAGATGCAATCAACAAACTAAACTCAACACGTTTGTTCTATCAACTTCATGGTTTATTTGGTACTGCTTTATCAGCTAATGCTCTTGATTTAGCTGTTGCTGCATCTTCTGGTGCTGCTGAAGCAAACTATTTAACAGCAGCTACAGTTGCTAGAGGAAGATCACTTCTTGGAGAAAGAGGCGAAGAACTAGATACTCTAGTAATTCACCCATCTGTTGCTTACTACCTATATCAGGTTGGTATGTTAACATTCTCTACTTCTGCATTATCAACTGGAACTGGCATCCAATGGGGTGGTGGTGGTGTTGGTGTTACTGATACATCAGTAGGCCAATTCGCTGGGATGAATGTAGTTGTTGATTCTTCAGTTAACTCTGTAGTTCCTGGTTCAAGTGGACACATTAAGGAGTTTTACTGCTACTTAATCAAGTCTGGAACAATCCTTGAGGGTGTTCAGCAAGACTTAGCTATTGAAGCAGAAAGAAACGTACTTTCTAAGCAGGATGTTATCTCAGTTGATTATCACAGTACTTATCACATCATGGGTACTAAGTGGAATGATGCTTCTGATAACCCAACAAACTCTAACTTAGGAGCAAAAGCTAAGTGGGCATTGACATACGATGCTGACTTAATTCCTATAGTTCAGTTAACAGTTAACACACCACTTGATAATACAACTCTTTAATAGATAAGATTAAATTGTGGTCATCAAACCTCATCAAATATTGGTGGGGTTTTTTCTTTACGCTACAATAAAACTAAATTACTTTACTAATCGTGGCAGCTACCATAATTGCAACTTTAAAAAGTGAAACTGCTAATAGTTATGTCACTTTGTCTGAAGCTAACGATTACTTCGATACCTCCCCAGACTCTTCAACTTGGACTAATAAAACAGATGACCAGAAAAAAAGAGCATTAATATCAGCTACAAGATGGATTGATACCTTAGTATTTTATGGAGATAGATGTGATGATAGTCAGGCATTAAAGTTTCCAAGAAATAATTATCAGGTAGATGGTGTTGAATTAGCTTGTACTGCAATACCTAATAATATTAAATATGCACAATATGAATTAGCTAGAGCTTTGGCAAATGATACTGATGCCATTACAGGAACTACTGGTAAAGATGGTAACTTTGAAGAAGTTAAGTTGGGTGACATCCAAGTAAAATACAACACTGCAAGTCAAGGGACGGGTTCAGTGAATAACATTCTTGATGTCTATCCTTGGCTACAAAGTTATCTTGGAGCATATATGCTAGGTGGAGCAGGTAGTTTTCAACTTAGGGTGGTTAGAGGATAATGGCAGGACAGTTAGACTCAGCATTTAAGCAGATTGCAAAACAGGTTGTAGCTGATCTTGGTAGTTCTCTTGATACAACGATCACATATACAAAAAAAGCTTCGGGAAGTTATAACACTAGCACTGGTGTTTATACAACTACAGACACTAGCTATAGTATCAGCGTTCCAATTGAGTTTATTAGGTCTGAAGAGGATGAAGGTAAAGAGATGAGAAATGCAAAGTTGTATATTACTCCCGATTTGATAGGTGATAATCAAGTTGATTTTGATGATGAGATTACATTGAGTTATGCAGGATCTAATGTAGCTGCAAAAATTTATGATATTGATACGAAGAAAGGTGGGCAGGTTTATTTATATACAGTATTGGTGCGGTTCTGATGGCTAAAGATTTTTTAAAAAGTGATCCAATGAAAGATCTTGAATCTCAATTAAATGCAGATTTCAACCAATTGATAAGAAAAGTACATAAAGGATTATCAACTAAGAAAAGAAGTCCAGTTTATACAGGATTTTTTGCAAGTAGCTGGAAAGCACAAACTATGGGCGTAAAAGCAAAAGATAAAGTAGAGGATTTTCAACCTTGGGCAAGTATAAAACAAGCAAAAAAAACATCATGGAATAAAAATCTTCCAAGTGCAGGAGATAAAAGTTATAAAATTCAACTAAGATTTCCTGTAGAAAAAACATTTAATTTCAAAAAACCAGTTTTTATTGGCAATAGAGCTAAATATGCAGCTTACGCATTAGAAAGAGGTAAAGTACAAGTTTTTATACAGGGTGAATTAGGAAAATTAATAAAAGAAACGATGAAAGAGGGTAAACTATTTGTAGCATCAAGACAGACAAAAGGTTTATCTACTGAAGGTACAGGTGGACAAGCTTACACTGAGTTTTAATTATGACATTAGTAAACGCAAGAGCAGCATTTGAAAAAGCAGTTACAGATGCAGTTGTAGCAGCAGATAATACTGTTTCTGTTGTATATGACAATGTTACTTTTGTGACTCCTGGTAAAGCAAAAAAATATGTAGTAATGAATTTAAATTTCACACAAGCAACTTTACAAAATCAAGGAGCCTCAACAGATTATTATTCGGGCGTTGTTCAATGTAATGTTTACGTCCCAAAGAGTAAAGGTACTTCTGTTTTATCTGCTATAAGTGAATCTGTTATTGATGGCCTTACTTCAGTAAATGCTTCAAATTACACGGATACTTTTAGCGTAACTCCAAGAGTACAGGATATTAACGGACCAGTAATGCTTGAAATTGAAGATAGAAGTCATTTTGTTGGTGTAATATCTTGCCAATTCTCAGCCAATGCCTAGTATAATAAAGTAGCAATACTTATTTTATGACTAGAGCAATCGAACTTTTGAAAAATAGTTTTGGTGTTAGCCAACTATATCAACATGATGTAATTAAAGATGATAAAGTTATTTTCAGTGTTTATTGGCATCCATTAACTATTGCTGAAAGAGAATCAATAACAAAAAAATCAGATGCTAATGATCCAAATGATTTTGCTTTGGCACTAATGATTACAAAAGCATTAGATAAAAATGGAGATAGACTTTTTCAAGATGGAGATAAAGCATCACTTAGGCGAGAAGTTGAAGCAAATATTTTACAGGAAATACAATTAGCAATGATAGAAGCTGGTCAGACTAAGGGGGTAAAAGAGGCTAAAGCCGAATTGAAAAGCGAATAATGATTGGAAGTTTATATTTTCATTGGCAAAAGAGTTAAAAAAGACTGTAGCTGAACTGTCAGAAACTTTGACTATAGAAGAAATGATAGGTTGGGCCGCTTATGCTGAGATAGAACATGAAGATTTTGAAAGACAACAAGAACAAGCACAAAGAAATAGTGCTTTAAAAGGTAGAAAGAGGTAAGATATAATAAATGTTTTAATTTTTGTTGAATAGTGGCTAATTATGATGTTTCAATAAAATTAGCTGTTGCAGGTGCAAAAGACTTAGATCGTGTTAATAAAAAAACAGACCAATTAAGAAAATCAATAGACCATATTAATAAAAAAGCACAAGCTGGCACTGCTGGTGCTCCTGTTGTTAAAAATTTTAAAAATTTATCAAAAGCAGTTACAGATGCTAGAGATGCTTTAGACGAAGCAGCAGTAGGTACAAAAGAATTTAATCATGCAGTAAAAAATCTTGTTCAGGTTGAAAACAAATATAATAGAACCCTTAAACAAAAAGAACAAAGACTAAAAATACAGAATTTAGCTGCAAAAGAGGGTATTTCTTTTAGTAAAGCTAAAAAATTGTTTATTGAGCAAGAGAGAATAGCGGAAGAAAAATTAGCTGCTGCAAAACAAAAAACTGCAAATGCGGAACTAAGAAAAAGAATAGGAGGGACAGTATCTAGTGCAGCTATCGGTGGAGCGTTCCCTGCTGCTATTGGTGGTGGAGTTGGTGGATTAGCAGGTGGTGCGATTGGAGGTCAGTTTGGGTTTGCATTATCTATTGTTGGCACTGCTTTAGGTTCTGCTGTTGACAAAAATCAAAAGTTTAATGAATCATTAGCTGTTTTAAATGCAAGACTATCTACTGTAAGTGGTGGTAGTAAACTTGTTGCCAAAGATATTGATGATTTAGCTAGAAGATTTAGAGTAACAAAAGAAGAAGCGTTTTCACTTTTAGAAGGGTTTAAAGAATTTGATAATCCTAGATTAAGAAAGTCATTAGTAGAAGTGTTTGGTTCTAACAGTGGGTCATTTCAAGGGTTGGCAGGTTCTGATAGGCAAGCAAAATTAGCACAACAAATATTTGAAGCAAGAAAACAAATTGGAGATCAGCAAACAACACAGTTGTTACAACAAAATCTTATAAATGGAGCAGAAGTTGTAGAATTAGCTTTAATTAGAGCAAAGATAAAAGCAAGACAGAGAGATCAAATAGAACAAGCAAAACAAGTAAGTCTTTTCCGTCAAATTGGAGCAGGTTTTCAATTAAAAACCACTGCTGATGTAATTGATGAACGTATTAAAAAATTACAACAATCATTTGCAGAAACAGAAGATCAGACAATAAAAGATACGATTGAAGGCTTGAAAATTATTAGAGAACAGTTGGATCTTGTTAGTGAAGCACAAGGTAAATTTGGGCAATCGGGTCGACTTGCTTTCTCTGCTGTTAATGACAAAGTAAAAGACTTGCAAGATGAAATGAAAGCATTGCAAGATCCGATAAGGCAAGCAATAAGTTTGTCGGATACAATGGCAAGTTCTTTTGAAGAATCATTTAAAGGAATTATTAAAGGAACTATGACTTTGGGAGAAGCCTTTAGAAATATGTTAAATCGAATCGCAGATCATTTCTTAGATATGGCTGCAAGGATGATGGCAAACCAGTTTCAACAGGGAATACTAGGATTAATTGCAGGAGGTATAAGTGGAGGTTTTAAAGCACCCGCAGCAATGGTGGCTGCTCCAGGAACTTTCGGAACAAATATACCGAGTGGTGCTGATCTTCCGGCTGGTTCTTTTAATATTACACCAAAGGCAATGGGAGGGCCAGTAAAAGGTGGTGGTAGTTATATGGTTGGTGAAAAGGGTCCAGAATTGTTTACACCAGGTGTATCTGGTAATATAACTCCAAACCATGCTCTTGGAGGTTCGACAAACGTGGTGGTCAATGTAGACGCTTCTGGTTCTGCTGTTCAAGGTGATGATGACAAAGCTGCACAATTTGGTGAAGCTATTGCAGCAGCAATACAAGCTGAAATTGTAAATCAAAAAATGGCCGGAGGTTTATTAAGTTAATGGCTAGTTTTCCAACAACAGTTAATCCTACTTATGGGCTAACTAAAACATCTAAACCAAATATTCGTATTGCGCAATTTGGTTCGGGATATTCTCAACGATCAACTTTTGGTATAAATCAAAATTTGAAAGTATATCGACTTAAATGGCAAAATATAAGTGAAACAGATGCAGATGAAATAGAAACCTTTTTAGATGCTAGGGCTGGTGTAGAAAACTTTGATTACACTCCACCAGGAGAAAGTGCCAGTAAAAAACTTATCTGTAGAGATTGGAATAAAACGATACCTTATTTAAATAGAGCTACAATAAATGCAACATTTGAAGAGGTAGCAGAAGCATGACAAGTACACAAGTTTCACCATCATCTTCAAAAATTAGTGAAGAGATACAAAAACTGGAACCTTCAGCAATTATAGAATTATTTGAACTTAAATTAACACTTGCTGTTAATGGTGTAGATCAAACATATTATTATCATGCTGGAACTAATGAGTTGAAAAGTAATATTGTTTTTAATGGTGTTACTTATGTTGCTGCACCTGTTCAAGTAAAAGGTTTTGATAAAAAGACAAAGGGAACATTACCAAGGCCAACCTTTTCTGTTGCAAATGCTGACAATGCCATAACAAATTTAATGCTTTTATATAGTCCTTTAAATGCAGAACTTAAAAGAATACAAACCTGTAAAAAATTTATAGATGCTGTCAATTTTTCTAGTGGTACAAATGCAACAGCAGATCCTACTGCAATTTTCCAAACTGATGATATTTGGTATATAGATAGAGTTGCGTCAGAAACACCTGAGTTAGTTACTTTTGAACTAACAGCCAGAATTAATTTGCAAAATCTAAGATTACCTAAAAGACAAATTGTTGAGTATTGCCCTTGGAAGTATAGAAGTCCAGCAGATGCAGCACTTGGTCAAGCAGGTAGCGTAGAATGTGGATATAAAGGATTGAAATGTTTTGATGCAAATGATAACGAATTAACAGGTGATGATAAACAGGCTTTAGATAAGTGTGGTCACAGATATTCAAGTTGTTTAGTGCGGTTTTCTAGTGTAGATGAAATTGTGCCTTTTGGTGGGTTCTTAAATGCAAGACTACAGATGTAATGATATTTCAAGAAGCAGCAAAACAACACGCAATAGAAGAAGCACCGAAAGAATCTTGTGGAATTGTTGTTAATGATGTTTATTACCCTTGTAATAATATTTCAGATACACCAGAGGATAATTTTGCTATACACCCAAAAGATTTTCTTAAAGCAAGATCAAAAGGTAAATTGCAATATATTGTTCACTCACACCCAGAAGGTGGCAATGCAAGCGAACCAGATAAAAAAGCTTGTAAAGCTACAAAGATACCTTGGTACGTTTATCTTTTACCAAAGGACACATGGCAGATTATAAATCCTTAGTAGGCAGACAATGGGAATATGGTGTTTTTGACTGTTACTCTATAGTGCGTGATTATTATGGGTTACTTGGAATAAATTTGCCTGATTATGAACGACCAGAAAGTTTTGAAACTTGTAAAAGTATTTTTCTTAGTGATGCAAGTAAATTAAATTTTAAAGAAGTAAATATAAATGAAAGAAAACCAAATGACGTTTTAATAATGAAGATATGGACAAAAGAACCAATGCACGGTGCCGTGCTTTTAAAAAATGATATGATACTACATCAAAAATTTGAGTCTGTTAGTTGTTCAGAGTACTTTAACCATTATTATAGGAAAAGAACTGTAGGGTGTTTTAGATATGCAGCATAAAATTCTGCTGCTAGATGAATTAGGTGAGAGATGGGGTAAAACTCATGTGTATCATAATCTGAGATCACCTAGTGAAGCATTGAAGCTACTTTATATAAATTATCCTGATTTAAAAAAATATTTTGCTACTGCTCATGAAGATGGAATAGGTTTTACAGTAGTTCAAGCTGGTGAGTTTTTGGGTTATGAAGATTTAGGTTTACCGTTAGGACAAAATGATTTGGTTATTACTCCTGTTATTTCGGGTTCTGGAGGTGTTGGAAAAGCATTAGCAGGAGTAGCTTTAATCGGATTAGCTTTTGTAACAGGAGGTTCTTCACTAGCTTTAGGTTTCGGAGGCTTTACTGGTGGTGCAGGAATAAGTGCAATAGTTGGAAATATAGGTATAGGTCTTACGTTGATGGGTGTAAGTGAAATTATTTCCCCACAACCAAAATTACCTGAATTTGATTTTCAAGCTCCTTTATCAGGTTTTACTGGTGGTGCTGGTGGTATTACAAGAGGATCAGATGGTTCGCAGAGTTATGCTTATACAGGAGCAGCTAACACTGTCGGTATTGGTAAAACAATTCCTGTTGTTTATGGAAAAGCTTTAGTAGGTGGTCATATATTAAGCACAGATATAGAAATTTCAAATGAATCTAACCCTTTAATGACGTTTATAAGACCACCGAGTAAAGGCACTGTACGTTTTAATGGAGAAAAATTAGAAGGTAAATATACAAATGCTGGTGGACTTAAAGCAAGAAGATATGAAGGCACAAATGGTGAATTGGGTGGAACGAATTTTTTAGATTCAAACAAAACTATAGATTTAGAGATAGAAGGTTCGCAAGAAATTGCTACTATAAATGGAGCATCTAGTGGTGCTAAAAAGACTACAAAATTTCAAATAGTTTTTAGAGTTAATGGATTAATGGATTTTGTAGGAGAAGAAGGTACTACAAAAATTGATGGATTTATTACATATCAAATAAAAATAAAAGAAAATAGTAAGAATACTTTAGTATTAAACAGTCAATCAACAATCCAAGGGCTTACTAGAAAAACACAAAATTATAGTTATTGTGTAAAATTACCCTATCAATTTATAGAGGGAAAAGATACTTATAGAGTAAGTATAGAGATTGTGGATTCGGGAGTTGATTTTGATAAAGCTTCATTGATAATAAGACAAGTAGGTTATACTTTAGTTCAAGATGATTAATTATGGCTTTAAATTCTACATCAGTTATTAAAGTTGTTGATCTTCTTTGTGAAGGAGAGATTGAAGGTATTGTTGGAGGGAAAAAAGGCATTTTTTTAGATGAAACACCAGTTAAAGAAGGTACTAATTTAAATATTCCAAAGAAACATTTTAAGTTCGACCAAAGAACAGGCACTAGAGGGCAAGATATCCTAGGACACTACCAATTAGGAGGAGCATCAAATTTAACAAATATTTCAGAAGAATTAGGTTCTAATTATAGTGAAACTTTAAATGAGAACAATAAAGTAACAGAAAGAGATTATGGTGCTGGAAAAAAAATAATACAGATAACAGATACACAAACAACATCAGTTGAATTTCTTTTTACAATACCTTCTTTGTTTTGCACCGCTATGGAGGGTGTGGCAAGAGGTCAGCTTTTTAATGCAAAAATAAGAATAAAAATTTTTTTAAAGTCAAAAGGAACTGGATTTAATGAGGTTTATGATGAAACGTTTACAGGTATTTCGACTTCAGAGTTTCAATTTAAAACAGGAATTATTGATTTAACAGAAGATGCAGAGGAAAATAAAATTGAAGCACCTTTTACATTTAAAATTAGAAAAATAACACAAAACGAAAAGGATTATGAAGTAAAGAAAACTGACTTTGAAGATATAGATGAAAATACACCACTAGAAGGAACAAGAGGTAATAGAGTATTTCTTACTTCAATGATTGAAAGACAGGATTTTAAAAGTCGTTATCCTTATACAGCTTGCGTAGGTTTATCTTTATCAACAGAAGCTTTTTCATCTTTACCCACAAGAGCATATCTAGTGAAAGGGTTAAAAGTAGCTATTCCCCACAACGCAACTGTAAGAGATGACGGTAGTTTGGCATTTAATGGATCGTTTAATGGAAGTCTTCTACAAGATGATGACGGTAACGTTTTAAAGCAATGGACAACTTGCCCTGTTTGTATTTTCTTCGATATGCTCACAAGTACAAAACATGGGGCGGGGGATTTTATTAAAGAAGCAAATACAAGCTGGGTTGATTTATACCCACTTGCTCAATATGCAAATGAAATTATAGAGACACCAGAAGGTGAAGAACCACGTTTTGCTATAAATACTGTCATTGGTGCACAGAATGACGCTTATAAGGTCTTACAAAACCTCGCCAGTACATTTAGGGGTATGACATATTGGGCAGCTAATACAGTCAATGTAGGTGCAGACCATGGCAATTTAGGTGGTGCAGGTGCACCTGACGTTGACCCTGTTCATATTTATAACAATGCAAATGTTATTGATGGAGTGTTTAGGTATTCTGGAACGTCTTTAAAAACAAGATCAACTTCAATAAGAGTAAGATATAACGACCCAGATAATTTATACAAACCTAATGTGGTTGTTGTTGAGGATTATGATTTAATTACAAAGTATGGTTTTCAAACTAAAGATTTGATTGCTTTTGGTTGTTCTTCTAAATATCAGGCAGAAAGATTAGGAATTTGGTTGTTAAAATCAGAAGAATTAGATGCAGATGTTGTAATTTTTAAAACAGGTTTAGATGGTTTGGCTGTGTTGCCAAGCCAGGTTTTTGCTATAGCTGATGAAATGAGGGCTGGAACTAGATTAGCTGGTCGTGTCGGCACTGGTTCGACCACTTCTCATGTTGTTGTGGATCAAGATTACACCACTGTTTTAACTAATATAGATTCTTCTACAGATTTTATAAGTTTGACTTTATCTGATGGTACTGTAGAAAAAATTAAAATAAATGCAATTACTACTGATGGAAGAATAAATTTATTAACAGCACCATCTTCAGCACCATTACAAGATTCTGTTTATGTCATAGAAAGAAGTACAGTACAAGCTCAAAAATTTAGATGTATTGATGTAATAGATAATAATGACGGTACTTATACAATAGAAGGAGTCCAGTTTAATGATTCAATATATAAAACTGCTGATATAAATACAAAGTTAGATTTTACTGACATTACTGCATTTGATGAAACCCCAACACCGCCTGTTAATTTGCAACATACAGTAATTCCAACTAATACACCTTAATTATGTCAAGTAAAGCAATTTTTAGTTGGTCAAGAGGTACAAATGGCCCTAGTGTAAGTTTTCTTGTTGAATATCAAATCGGTGACGGTGATTTTATAAGTGCAAGAACAACTAAAACAAGTTTTGATATAAATGATTTAAAACCAGATTCACAAGTAACTTTTAGAGTAGCTGCTGTTGGGATTGCTCCAAATGATAAACAATCAGCTTTT
>VTLG01001566.1_pt1 | contig 10646 bp, 18 predicted proteins | sample 4694571 | NCBI WGS metagenome assembly VTLG01 (sample SAMN12604809, study PRJNA352737) | marine metagenome | biome: ENVO:00000447; feature: ENVO:00000209|ENVO:00000569|ENVO:01000036; material: ENVO:00002151; isolation source: viral sequences binned using virsorter ... | reverse complement strand
TTAGTAAAAGCTTTTACATAAAAATAGGGTCTTGCATAACTATCACAAAAGACTTCGTATATTTTCGCTTTCATTGTGTGACCTCGCTGTTGTTTGTTGATGTTATAAGTTGATTAATAATTTCCTTTATAAATAAAAACTATTTATTAAAGTATTCTTTAACTATTCTTTTAATATATTTTCTAATTTCATCATCTTTCCAATTAAAAGATTTTAATTCCATTTCAATTTCATAAATTAAATCTTCTAATCTAGATTTATTCGATTTACCTAATTTTATTTTCATTGGTGTAACCTCATAAGTTGATTAATTTTTTACTATACTTATTATAGCACCTATTGAAGGTATGCCTACATAATATTATGACGAGATATGACTATTTGTAAGTTATTGTTTTTATTGGAATGTCTTATATTAGTTATTTTTGAAGGTTAGCCTTTGTAATTGTATAGGTATTTCAAACGTCGCTCAGAATGGATTCTGTTAATTGCAAGCATTTATATATACTTTATTGTTATATTAACCTGGATTAAATGACAGTTTAGTTATATATGATAAGTGTTTGATTTGTGAACAGATAGTGTCAAAATATTGACTATAATTAAATGGAATGGATATCACTATTTATATATACATTTAGTTATAAGAAAAAAATACTGTTTAATTGTTAGTCATACTGTTTATTTATACATACTGTATATTTATCCAGTTGTATATTTATACAGTACTGTACATTTATACAGTACCCCACCCCCAACTGCTTGGTCGTAGTTTAATGTTAATATCCACCCCATATATCGGAGCTTTTTTTAAGTCAAAGGGTATCTTTTGTATACGAATCAAGGATTTAGCTAGAATTTACTGGTAAATATAGGGAAATATGGTACTACTAAGAAGGGTATTTTATTCTAAACTGTTGATTTTAGATGGTTTTCTCTCGAACCACCTAGTATATATATGTTCTGAGGCAAAAGAACCCCAAGGGAAGACTCTTTAAAGTCTAACCTTAGTTCCTTTACCTTAGATCTGTTCCTCGGCAATCCATCATTAACGCAATTAGATGGATTCGGCTGCCTTCACTTAGCGTAGTGTCCACCCCCTGTTCAGCCTTTCGAACTCAGTTGTGCCGTGGGGATTCTTTTTGCACTTTAAGTCTTGAGCGGTGAGTGATGCTTTCGCAGGACATATCCTTCAAGACCGAGATTTTTATCTATTTAAGTTTACACCTCTATAGATTAATCGATTTGTTACTTTCTTCGTTTTTCTTTTTGGAGTTTTCTCTACACGAACACCTCTATAACATACAGTCATAACACACCTCTACAATTAAGTGAAATGCGTTCCTTCGGCAACGTGCCTACTTCCGCCTATATGGTGAACGTCAGAGTAGTATAAAAGACTGGAAACCATTTGTGTATTATTTTTGACGTTTTTTTTCAAAATAATTTACAACACCTTAGTGTACCCTCTATACTATGCGTGTCAGCTTCCTCCTTCTCTCTCAGGCTGACTTCACTTACCCTGAGACATCAGTCTTGGGGTAGGTGTTCTATTAACGGAGATAGAATGAATACAAGCCCATATCAAGTAGCCTCACCAATGAGTACACTTGAGTTATTGAAAAGTAAAGTTGACCAATATTCTAATATAGGTTTTAAACCTACTAAAAAATTAGAATTTGGTCTTGGCGTAGAAGGTTCAAACCCTGTAATACGCATGATATTTGAGCCGACCAAGAAACAAACTGTAAAAGCTAAGATTCAGAAAGATCCTGGTGGCGGTGTTATGGGTCAAGTCAACTATAGGTATAGATTCTAGTGTTTAGTGCAGAAGCTACTGGCAACGGAATTATACTTGCAATAGCTTTTGCTGGCGGTCTTATTGCTTGGGGTTCTGTAAACAGCCAAGTTAATCAAAATACAACCTCTTTATTAGAAGAAAAAGAAACAATACGATTAATTGCTGAAGATTTAAACAAATTAAAGACTGATGTTGCCGTTATAAGTAATGATGCACAACATACAGTCAAAGTAGTAGATGAAATAAAAATTAACCAAAAACAAATGATAACATTATTAAGTCAGGGATAAATTATGGCACAACCAAGTATTTTAGATGCAGGATCTAAAACTAAACTTTATACAAGTACAGATAGTTCTGGTAATCGTACTTTTGATCTTGATGTACCTGCTAATGCAAATACAGTAGTAATACAAGTAGGATTAGATGCTGATGCAACTGCTACTAATATAATTACTGGACTAACCCATACTGGTCTTACTGGAGCAGTTGAATTATTTGATATAGATACTTCAGCAGATAATATTAGAGCAGCAAGAACAGGTATTTATGATGTAAGAAGTTGTGGAGCAGGAACTTTAGAGGTAACAGCAGCACTTGTAGGAAGTGCAACTTGTGTTGCAGCAGTTGTAATGACTGATGGATATACAGAAAGTTTTTCTACTTTTGTAGATAGAGTTATGGATAGAGGTAGAGTAAACATGCACAGTGGAAATAGTGCTAACAACATAGCAGTTATGATAGGCACTATAGATGCCGATCAAAGTACATTTGCTTTTGCAGGAACAGGAGTTACAACATTATTTAAAACCAATGCAAGCGGTGATGCTTTTGCAGGCTTTGCAGGTTCGCAAGCAACATCAGTAAATAATGTTAAAACTATGACTTATAGTAATGAAGTTGCAGGTGATGAGCTTGCCGCAACATTAATATTATTTAGCTCACAACCAAATGCTTTTGGAGACATAGACCCAAGAGGCGACATAATTTCACACGATATAATTACTAACTAACGAGGTAACAATGAGTACAGCATATAACAATTCAAGTGCATCAGCTATGACAGGAACAGCAGCAGCTTTAGGAGAAGATTTTGTATTATCTACTGGATCTTCAAGAACATTTTTTACTGTTCCAGCAATAGGTTCTACTGAAGGTTTAACTTTACAAATTAAACAAGCTAGTGGTTCAGACTACGTTGATGTAGGAACTATAATAGATGGAAAACTAGGTAACACAGGCGTAGTAACAGCTAGAGGTGAAGGTAATTCTACTTTTAGAGTTAATAAATCAGCTACAGCCGTAAGCACAGCAGTTTTTTATGATTAAAAGAAAACGCAAACTTACTAAACAGCAAGAAAAGTTTGTAGATCTTATGGCTCGTGGCTATCACGAAGGCAAAGATCCTACAAAAATGACTGTTATGGATGCTTATAGATTAGCAGGATATACTCCTGATAATGGTAATGCGTATCGTCTTTACAAAGACTTAAAAGAAATAATCAAAGATAAACGTGATGATCTTGTAGATGAAAACCAAGTTGCCTCGTTAGCTACTAAAATCATTGAAGACATTATGGTAAATCCAGAAATAAGACCTGAGATAAGATTGAAAGCAGCACAAGACGTTTTGCACAGAACAGGTCACGATAAGCCTAAAGAAGTTAATCTTAAACAAACAGTATCAGACCTTTCTGATGCAGAACTTGATGAACAACTATCAGCATTGATCGAATCATCTACTAATGTCAAAAAACTTAAAGAAAGTTGATAAAGAAAAACTCTTAGTTTTAGTACAAGAGAGAGAAGAAAGGCGTAAGTATAATCTTATAGCCCAATGGCAGCCGTATGGTTGGCAAGAAATACTATCTAACTCTACTAGCGAAAACAATCAATGTTTAGCTATGGCAGGTAATAGGGTTGGCAAAACCTTTACTGGTGCAAGAATTACAGCTTGTCACCTAACAGGCAGATATCCTGATTGGTGGAAAGGTAAAAGATTTACAAGACCTATAAGAGCATGGGCAGCAGGTGCAAGTACAGTAACAACCAGGGACATTCTACAAAAAGAATTATTAGGTGATCCTGTAAATATAGATGAAAGAGGTAGTGGTGCAATACCAAGAGACTGCATTATAGATGTAGTTAGAAAACCACAAATACCTAATGCTATAGAAAGTATTATAATTAAGTTCCACAATCATAAAGGACAAGTTTGTGGACAATCTACTCTTCAGTTTAAATCTTATGAGATGGGTGAAGAGAAGTTTATGGGTTCTTCGTTAGATTGGGTTTGGCTAGACGAACAACCAGCACAAAATATATATACACAGTGTCTTACTAGAACATTGGATAAAAAGGGGTTTGTTATGATGACATTTACCCCTGAAAGCGGCATGACCCCTGTCATTAATCAGTTTATGAATGATAGGAAAAAAGGTCAGTTTTTAGTACAAGCTGGTTGGGATGAAGCACCTCATTTAGATGAAGAAGCTAAAGACCAAATACTAGCACAGTATCTACCTAATGAAAGAGAGATGCGTACTAAAGGACAACCTGTGTTTGGTAGAGGTATGGTTTTTCCATACTCTATTGAAAAGTTGGTTGTAGAAGACTTTCAGATTCCTGACGATTGGCTTAGAATATGCGGTATAGACTTTGGTTTTGACCATCCTACTGCAATAGTATGGGGTGCTATAAACCCTGAGAATGGTTGTTTTTACGTTTACGATGAATATAGAGAATCTCGTAAAACGGCTGTAGAACACGCAATAGCTATAAGAGAGCGTAAGCATCAGCCTCCTGTAGCTTTTCCACATGACGGAAATAGGTCATTTGATGGTGGTGATTCTATGGCAGTACAATATAGATCAGAAGGTGTAAACCTTTTAATGGAGCATTTTACTAATCCTCCAGATATATCACAAACAAAAGGTGATATTAAAATTTCTGCTGGTATTACTGCTATGACAAGAGCAATGCAGAAAGGATTATTTAAAGTATTTAAAAGTTGTCACTTTTGGCAACAAGAATATGGAATGTATCACTTTGGTGATAATGGCAAGATAGTAGATAAAGAAGACGATTTAATGTCAGCTACTAGATACGCATTTCAGAGTCAAAGATTTGCAGAGCCAGTTAAAACCAATAAATACAAAAGACCTTGGGAAACTGAGGAAACTAACAACTATAATTGGGTTACATAATGGCAGTTTCTAACAAAGATTTATTAACAGTAATTAGATCTTACGAAGACAATGTATCTGACCACATGGACAGCGATGCGGCACAAACTCGTGCTGATCTTATTGACTACTATCTTGGTGAGCGTTATGGAAATGAACGTGACGGCTACTCAAAGATTGTTACACGAGAAGTCTACCAGACAGTTGAAAATATTAAGGCTGACGTTGCAGAACTCTTCATCGCTGATGACGAAACAGTTAGGTTTGAGCCAGAAGGACCTGAAGATATAGATGGAGCACAACAAGCTACAGACTATATAAGGTATGTATTTTACAGACAAAATGATGGTTTTGGAGTAATACTAGACTCTTTAATGGATGGTCTTTTACAACGTCAAGGCGTTATTAAGCGTTGGAGACACATGGAAGACATGGTAACAAACCATAATTTTGAAGAAGTGTCAGAACAAGCGTTTTCTATATTAATGGCTGACCCTGAAGTAGAAATAACAGAGTTTGAAGAAATACTTGACCCTATGACACAAATGTCAGTATTTAGCGGTAAATTATTAAGAACTAAAACAAAAAGCGAAACTAAAGTAGAAGTTGTACCTCCTGAAGAGTTTGCTATAGATAGAAATGCAACAAGTATGTGTGAGGCTAAATATGTTAGACAAAAAAAACTTGTTAGCAAAAGCGATCTTCTCCAAATGGGATTTGATGCAGATAAAATTGAAAAAGCTGCCACAAGTTCTGGGTATAATGAATACGATTCACCTGAAAAAATTGCTAGGGATTTTGATGGCGATAATTATAATGATGACGATGATAACACTATTGCTCCTGTTTACGATTTGCACGAAGTTTATATGCGTTATGATAGAGATGAAGACGATTATGATGAACTTATTAAAGTCTGCAAAGTCGGCAACGTAGTATTAAATATAGAAGAAGTAGATGAAATACCTTTTGTTATATGGACACCTATTAGAATACCACATAGATTAACAGGTTTATGTCCTGCCGATGCAGCAGCACCATTACAAAAAGTTAAAAGTCAGTTATGGAGAAACCAGCTAGACAATCAATACAATCTTAACAACGGAAGACCTGTAATAGTAGAAGGTCAAGTAGATTTAGATTCTGTTATGTCTAGCAAACCTGGTGCTCCATATTTAGTTAAACATCCAAATGCTATATCTTTTCCTAGTCAACCTTCGTTTGGTGCACATACCTACAATATGATGGGTATGGCAGATCAAATGCTAGAACAAAATGTAGGGTCTACTGATAACTCTATAAATCCAGATATATTAAATGGAAATACAGCAGCAGGTGCTGTTAGCCAAGTTCTTTCTAAAAGACAAGCTAGAGTAAGACTTATAGCTAGAGAGTTTGGTGAGTTTTTACGCAGAGTATTTATGGGTATCTATGAGTTAGAAATAGCTCATGCAGATGATAAATCTATATTTAGATTAAATGAAAAATTTGTAGAAGTAGATCCAAGAGATTGGAAAGCAAGAAATGATGTAACAGTTTTAGTTGGTTTAGGTAATGGATCAAAGACTGAGCAGTTATTTCATATGCAACAAACAATGGCTGCACAACAAGCTATGATAGGTGCAGGAGGAATGGGTATAACTGTAACTCCACAACAGATTGTACAGTTGCAAGAAGATATGGTAAGGCTGTATGATAAGAGTGCACATGGTAGGTACTTTACAACACCGCCACCAGAGTTTACTGGTCAGCCACCAGAACAAGGTCCTACTATGCAAGATCAAGCTCTAATGGCACAAATAGAGATAGAGCGTGGCAAGTTAGAGTTAGAAAAAGCAGAATTAACTATTAAACAACAAGAATTTGAATTAAAAGTTAAAGAACACGAAGACGAAAACGAATTTAAAATTGCTGAATTAAACTTGGAGGCTAGGAGTGAGAGACCAGTCAAGATTGGTAGTTAGTTTAGATTGCGAAAAAACTGATATTGACAAAAAAATCAAAATTGCAAACGCATCTGCAAGATTGATAGAAGACGAAGCAGTTAAATATCTGTTTCAAGAAATGGAAGAAAATTTATACAGAGCTTTTTCTAATGTGCAAACACCAGATCAAGGTGAAGCACTTTGGAGAGAGATAAAAGTAATTAAAGCATTACGAGAGAATATGGAGTGGTATGCAAACCAAAGAGAAACCCTCACCAAAAAGGCGAGAAGAAGATAAAGAATATTACATCGTATCTAGTGATTTAATGAACTGGATGCGAGGAATGGCGTTCACTAAGCTAACGCTACAAGAAGTCGATGGATTTACTGATGAGTTGTTTAATACACCAACACTTCAGCAATTCTTAGATTTACAAAAGGAAAAAAAACCTAAAATTATCACTAACTAGGATAACGCACAGCGACCCTAAAGGATATTAAAAATGACTGATGAGAATAATTCTGCGGAACTCTCTATAAACGACCCAATTTCACAGACTGCTGGAATAGAAGCAGTTTTGGGCATGATCAACCCTAAAGAAGTAGGACAAGTTGAGAATGAATCTGTAACTGAAACCACAACTGAAGAAGTTGCTAGTGAACTTTCTGAAGAAGAGGTTGAAGAAACACCTGCTCAAACTGAAGGCGATGAGCTAGAAGAAAGTGATGAAGTTGGCTATGCCGATGACATCGAGCTTGACGATAGCGAATACGAATATTTAGTTTCTGCCAAAGAGTTCTTAAATGAGAATGGTCTTGACGATATAGACAAGATTAAAAGTGGCATATTGATGCAAGGTGATTACACTCGCAAGACTCAAGCGTTGTCTGATGAGCGTAAAGCATTTGAAACACAGCAAACACAATCTTTAGAGAAGGCAGCAGAAATGCTGGAGATTGCACAAGCTATGGTATATGGGCAAAAACCCACACATACTACTCAAGAGCTTTTACAACTCAAAGAATCAGACCCTGTTGCTTATGAACAGGCTTTAGAAGCAAGAGTGTTATACGAGCAAAAACAATCTGAAATAGATAGTGTTGCCAAACAAGTAACAGAGCAATACTCAACACAACAAGCAGAGCAATTACAAGCTCAGTCAACACAACAGGCAGAATTGTTAGTTCAATTAGAGCCTAGCTTTGCAGACCAAAAGGTTGCACAAGAAAAAGTAAGTGTTATGTCTGAGTATTTTGAAAGCGTAGGTGGCGATCCTGCGGTTTTAAATCAAGTAAACGATGCTATAGTGTTAAAAGTATTGCATGATGCAGCGATGGCAAATGCTACACAAAAACAGGTTAAAGCTAGTAAAGCACCTCAAAAGAAAAAGACTTCTAAAACTGTTATAAGAAAAGGAACGTCTTCGAGTCGAGCAGAAAAACAGGCTGCGGCACAGAAAGCTAAAAAATCTCAACTTTATAAAAAAGATGGATCTATTAGTAAACAAAATGCCGTAGATTTTATACTCGATTCTTTTAATAGGTAAAATATCATGGCTAGTATTACAAATGCAGTAACCGCCAAAACACTTGGCGATGCAAGTAACATCCGAGAAGATCTTGGTGATGTTATTTATAATGTGTCTCCTTTTCAGACACCATTTACATCAGGAATTGCCACAAGTTCAGTAACAGCAGACAACCACGAATGGTTGACTGATACTTTAGCTGCGGCAGCAACTAACGAGCACGTTGAAGCAGATACCTCAATAACTGCTGCAACAAGCACTCGTACTCGAAAAACTAACAACGTACAGATCTCACAAAAATCTGTTATTGTTACTCAAAAAGCTGAATTTTTTGATCGTGCTGGTATACCAGGAAAAGAAATGGCGTATCAATTAGTTAAAGTTGGTAAAGAACTTCAAATGGATATTGAGCTATCAGCTTTATCAAACTTTACAGCAAAACGTGCAGCTACTTCCTCTACAGCAGGTCGATCAGCTAGTGTTGCAAGTTGGATAGGTACAGCATCTAACCAAAGCGTTGGTGCAGGATCTGGTGCTAAAAATGGTGCATCTACAGGTGCAACAGGACCTACTGATGGTGACGATAGAAATCTTACAGATACAATCATGGAAGGTGTTTTAGATGGAATCTGGGAAAACTCAGGTGACTTTTCTAACACTAAAATCATGGCTGATGCAACAAGAGTAGCTTCTATTCGTGACAAGCTAACTGGTATTGCAAATGACGTAAACAGTGATGCAAAAACAGGTGAAATCTACAACAGAGTAGCCGTTTATGTATCTCAGTATGGTCCATTAGCAATTATACCTAACAAGCATATGCCAGCTAATACTATTTATGTTTTAAACATGGATACTTGGGGTCTTGGTGTTGCAGGTGGTAAGAAAATTCATACTACTGATATTGCAACTACTACTTCTGCTGAGCAAAAATTGTTACAAACCTACTATTCTTTAGAAGCTCGTTCTGAAGAAGCTAATGGTGCTGTTTACGACATTAACTAATGTCATTCACTTAGGATGGGGAGCTTATGCTCCCTTTTCCTATAACTTGAGGAAACTAATATGCCAATGGGTAAAGGTACATACGGATCTAAAGCAGGCAGACCGCCTAAAAAAAAGAAAAAAAAGAAAGGTAAGAAGTAATGTCTGAACTTACAAAACGCCAAAAAGCTACTTTAGCAAAGCATAAAAAACACCACACATCTAAACATATGTCATTTATGCGAACAGAAATGAAAAAAGGTAGCACTTTTACAGCAGCACATAAAAAAGCTATGAAAAAGGTAGGTAAGTAATGAAGAAAAAAACTAATGGTAAAAAAAAATTAACAGCAAATCAAAAAACTTTACCTAAATTTTTGCAAAAAAAAATTATCAAAAGTAAATCTAAAAAAGGTAAAAAGTAATGGCTAAAAGAGGATTATACGCAAATATTCATGCTAAACGTAAACGCATTAAAGCAGGCAGTAAGGAAAAAATGCGTAAGCCTGGTACAAAAGGTGCTCCTACTGCAAAGGCTTTTAAAAAAGCTAAAAAAACAGCTAAGAAAAAATAATGGCTAAAGTAAGAGTAAAGCGTAAAGGCGTAAGTATGAGAAAAAAGCACAAGAATCCTAGTGGGGGTTTAAGTGCTAAAGGTCGTGCTTACTATAACAAAAAAACAGGTTCTAAATTAAAAGCACCTGTTACAGAAAGTTCACCTAAAGGTAAAAGAAAAGCTAGAAAAAAATCTTTTTGTGCAAGAATGGGTGGAGTTAAAGGACCAATGAAAGATTCTAAAGGAAGACCAACCAGAAAAGCATTAGCTTTAAGAAAATGGAAGTGCTGAGAGAATGACTAAAGTATACGAAGAATTAAAACATGGAATAAAAGAAGATATACATATGGATGAGGGTGTTATGTATACACACCTAAGCCAAGATATATCTAAATTATTAGATGATAACAAAAGAAAAAGAAACGAAACAAGTGACTGGATTAAATATGATCCTAAGAAAAATTTTCATCAAGTATTAGATTTATCTATGACTGATATTATGCGTTTTAAAACAGATCATGGTGTAGATATTTTAGGAAAAAACGTAGATTGGAAATATGTGTTTAAACTAATAGAAACACATTATCCATATATGAAAACAACAACAGCGAGATTGTAATGGCAGTTAGCACATTAGCAGAAATAAAAACATCCGCAGCAGATTGGTT
>VTLG01010837.1_pt1 | contig 10647 bp, 13 predicted proteins | sample 4694571 | NCBI WGS metagenome assembly VTLG01 (sample SAMN12604809, study PRJNA352737) | marine metagenome | biome: ENVO:00000447; feature: ENVO:00000209|ENVO:00000569|ENVO:01000036; material: ENVO:00002151; isolation source: viral sequences binned using virsorter ... | reverse complement strand
CGACTCAGGAATTTCTGGTGCAGTTGGTGGTATCGGAGAGATTGACGACACAGGAAACACATTCGTTGGAACACTCAACGGACGTTTCAAGGTCTACATCGACCCATATTCAGCAAACGTATCTGACAGTCAGTACTATGTTGTAGGTTACAAAGGTACCAACGCATATGATGCAGGACTATTCTATTGTCCTTACGTGCCTCTACAAATGTACAGAGCAATCGGTCAGGATACATTCCAACCACGTATCGGGTTTAAGACTCGTTACGGAATGGTTCTTAACCCATTTGCTAAGGGACTTGCTGCTTTATCTAGTTCTGATCCACATGACAGCACAAACATTGGTGCTAATGCTTACTACAGAAGAGTTAGAGTTGCTAACCTAATGTAATAACGTTACATGTTTATACCAAGAGACTCCTTCGGGGGTCTCTTTTTTTATGTCAAGGACTCCTAACACTAAATAATGTTACAGGAGGTAAAGACGATGAAGTTAGAATTCACATTGGACGAATACGAAGTTCCAGAATACGATCCAGAAAAGCATAATCCAGAGAGGGTCTTTGCCATGCTGTGTTATCGTGGTATTCATTATGCTAAGTGGGTTGTTCTAGATCCATTTAAGATTAAGACTTGGAAAATACAATGGGACTAGGCATTTCTTTTTGTTAAGAAAATGGCGGACTAGGTATAAATTTTTTAGTAAATAGTTATATAGAGTTCGGGGGAAGAGCAATGAATCCTTTTTCCTTTATTATCACGAGGGTTTAACCACCCTCTTTTTTTGTGTCTAAATATAAACAGATATAATCTTTTATCATGACACCGATAAAATGGTTTGCTGCTACAGTAGGAGTAGTAATAGGTGTAACACATATTGGTATGATTGGCATGGTTGCCAACAGAAAAGGCGATAAGTTGCCTGACCTAGACATACCTGTAGGTCCTTATACTTCATACGTAGTGCAAGCAGACAAAGAGGGATACAAGATCAGTTATACTGCAAACGATCCTAAGACAGCATACATTACTAAGGATATCAAGACCAAAGGTGGATTCCTAGGACTAGCAACAGAGACAACTAAGGTCGCTGAAGAATACTTCATGGACGGTGCAATCAATCAAGGTGGTGCTGTATCCAATACTAGATCTTGGTTAGATCAGAAACCAGGTTTGACACAAGCACAGGTAGAGGAAATAAATTCTGCCCGAAAAAGCGAAGCATGTATTGAAGCAGTCGGAAGTGCAAAGGGAACTGGGAGACTCGTGGGGACAAGCATTGGTGCTAGTGCTGCTCCTACTCTTAGTAGTATCCCCTTTGTTGGTTGGGTTGCTGCTGGCTGGGTGGCTATGTTTGGTGGTGACCAAGGTGCTAACATAGGTGGCAATATGGCTGAGGACTTAAACAAAAACTGCTAATGGCATACGACGGAACGCTATTCTCTCCTAGCAATAAGAACTTTCTCTCTCCTGTAGGGTTTAAGTTCATTATTGGTAGGACACCTAATGTAGATTACTTCTGTCAATCTGCACAGATACCACAGGTAGGTATAGGTGTAAGAGAGATACCAACACCAGTTAAAGACTATTCTGTGCCTGGTGATAAGATGACCTTTGGTGATCTAAATCTAAGGTTCCTAGTTAACGAAGACATGGACAACTACTTTGAAATATACAAGTGGTTGAAAGGTCTTACCAATCCAAAAGCACAAGCAAACTTCAACAAGTATATTGCCACAGTAGATGAGAAAGGTAGATCTTCAGAATTTATGAAGACTATGAGTGATGCTAGACTACTTGTTCTCAACAGTAACTACAATGCTATTGCAACTATAAACTTCTACAATATATTTCCAACATCATTGACCACACTAGAGTTTGATGCGTCAGCAACTGACATTAACTACTTTACAGCAGAGGTCAATTTCCGCTATACTATATACGAGATCACTGATAAAGAACAAAATAAAGTATGAATCTAGAAACTTTGAATGACATGTGGGAGAAAGACTCACCTTTAGATGATGAAAAATTAGATCATGACTCTCTAGCAATCCCCAAATTACATGCTAAATATTTAAGACTTTACAATAACTTTACTACCCTTCGGGATCAGGCAGAGTTAGATGTAAAGCGTACTTACCGTGACAGGTGGGAATACTATACAGGGAAATCGGAAAAACCTTTTCCAGTTAAACTGATCAAAACAGATGTAGCAATATATCTGGAAGCAGATCAAGAATATCAAAAAAGTGTCCTTAAGGCAAAGTATTTAAACCAGATGGTCGAAGCAATCAAGACCATACTCTCGGCAATAAACAACCGTTCGTTCCATATAAAGAACGCGGTTGAGTTCGCCAAGTTCCTTAAAGGATATGAAATCTAACGTCATCATTCAAAAAAAGAATGAAGTCTACTTAACAGTTCAATGTGAACCTCACATAGGTCACGAACTGGCAGATCAATTTACCTTCGAGGTACCTGCTGCGAAATTCATGTCAGCATATAAAAAGAGGTATTGGGATGGAAAAATCAAACTCTTCAGTCCTGCTACAGGTGAGATATATGTTGGTCTTCTACCTTACATTATTGAGTTTTGCCAAACGAAAGGGTATGAGGTTATCCATAGAGACAATGAGTTCTATGGTCTTCCATCAGAAGTGGATGAATTCGTTACCCCTCAAGGAATAGGAGACTTCATTGAATCTCTCAACCTACCGCATAAGATCAGAGACTACCAGTATAAGGGAATCTACAACGCACTCAGACACAAAAGAAAACTACTACTGTCTCCCACTGGATCTGGTAAGTCATTAATGATCTACGCACTGACTAGGTTTTGGACATTAAAGAATTTAAAAACACTTATCGTAGTTCCTACAACATCGCTTGTAGAGCAAATGTATAAAGATTTTGTAGACTATGGTTGGAATGCAAGAGCACACTGTCACAAAGTATACGCAGGAACGGAACCATACACTGACAAAGATGTGACAATAACCACATGGCAGTCAGTATACAAACTACCTAGACAATACTTTGCAGACTTCGGTGCTATCATAGGTGACGAAGCACATCTATTCAAAGCAAAGTCTTTAACTAGTATCATGAATAAACTCTATGACTGTAAGCATAGGGTAGGATTTACAGGAACATTGGACGGAACAGAAACAAACCGTCTCGTTCTTGAAGGTGTATTTGGAACTGTAGACAAGGTGACTAAGACAGAAACCTTGATCAAAGAAGGACATCTCTCTAAGTTTCAGATTAAAGTATTGATCCTTAAGCATAAGATAAAACCTTTTGATACTTATCAAGAGGAGATGGATTATCTGGTAGAGCATAGTAATAGAAATAAATTTATACGTAATCTAGTTTGTGACTTGTCTGGGAATACACTCGTCCTGTTCAACTACGTTGAACGACATGGGATGCCATTGTTTGAACTGATAAATAGCAAGGTAGGGGATAACCGTAAAGTCTTCCTCGTCCATGGTGGCATAGATACTGAAGACCGTGAACTAGCAAGACAGATCGCAGAGACTACAACTGATTCAATTATCGTGGCGTCTTATGGGACTTTCAGCACTGGTATTAATATTAGGAATTTACATAATGTTGTCTTTGCATCGCCTAGTAAAAGCAAGATAAGAAACTTACAATCAATTGGTAGGGTTCTTAGAACTAGCACAAACAAAACAAAAGCAACTCTTTATGACATAGCAGATGATATGTCTAAGGGTCGCAAAAACAATTACACACTTAATCATCTGGTTGAAAGAGTTAAAATATACAATGAAGAAAACTTTGATTATGAATTCATTGATGTCCCAATCAAGGAGAGTCATGGATAAAACAGAATTCTTAGCAGCAATCAAATTGGTGTCTGGAGAAGAACTTCTCTCTATGGTGACACCAGTAAACAATGAAGACGGTGACTACCTAGTAGTAGAGAATCCAATAGAGATAGAAGAAGTAATACTACCTAACAAACAAGCAGGAGCAAAGGTACAACCTTGGATGAAGTTCTCTAGAGAGGATCAATTTATTATACCTAAAGATAAAATTATTACTATTGTAGAAGTAGCAGAAGACGTAGAAGTATTCTACCACATGTCTTTACGTAAACTGAATACTGATTTTATAACTGACGCTAAGGGTAAGATATCTACTGTCGAGGAAGCAAGAGCTAAACTCGATAAACTCTTTAAGAACAATAGCTAAGGTAACCCTTATTCGCTGACACTCATAGTGTAATGGTTTTTCCACACCTTGTCAAGCCCCCTATTGACACAGGGGTCTTTTTATTATAAAATACATACATAACGAAGCAAATAAATGAAACGTAAAAGAGTCGTATCGGAGCATTATGTAAACAATAAAGAGTTCTTAGAAGCGTTAGTAGTCTTTAAGGCAAAGTGTTCTGCTGCAAAAGAAGCAGGAGAACCACGTCCTCAGATATCTAATTACATCGGGGAGTGCTTTTTAAAGATTGCTACACATCTATCATACAAACCAAACTTTGTCAATTACATGTTCCGAGAGGATATGATATGTGATGGCATTGAAAACTGTGTTCAATACATAGAAAACTTTAACCCAGAGAAGTCTAAGAACCCATTTGCTTACTTTACTCAGATCATTTATTATGCTTTCCTTAGACGAATACAAAAAGAGAAACGTCAATTAGAAATTAAGAATAAAATATTAGACAAGTCTGGTTATGAAGTTGCATTCCATACAGATGACAAATCTGGATCCTCTGACTATAATACAATTAAGGAGAACGTGCAGATAAAAATTAAATGACCTATCCTATTACTATTGTCGATAACTTCTTTGAAGATCCTGATGGCATAGTAGAACAGGCAATGGAGTTAAGGTTTTACACACCTAACTCTGGTAACTGGCCAGGAACAAGAACTAAAAGTTTACATGTAGAACAACCTAGATTCTTTTCTCACTTTGGTCAAAAATTACATCTACTACATTATGAATCTGCTCCTGAGTATTGGAATCTACAATGTCACTATCAATTAATTCATCCTTTTGCTGAAGACAAATACTCTAAAAAGAATAGAGGATGGGTTCACAAGGACATTGACACATGGTTTGGCGGTATAGTATACTTGTCAAAAGATCCAGAACCTGATACTGGAACATCTATCTACAGAGTCAAGAGAGGATTCTCTCATCAAACTGCAGAGGAGATAGAAAAGAAAGAAGCACTCTATAGGAGTGAAGAGGTAGACGACCTTGAATATGAGAAAGCATACGACACTATGAGAGATCAATTTGAGGAGACAGTTACTATAGAAAACGTCTACAACAGATTCGTTATGTTCAATGGCAACACACACCATGGTGTTCAAACATTTGGATCTAAACCAAGACTAACATTAAACTTTTTTGGCATGGCACAAACTGGTAAAATACCACCACTACTAAGAGCGAATAGATGAAGGTAGCAATAATAACTGATCAGCACTTTGGTGCAAGGAAATCTAGTCGTGTGTTTCATGACTTCTTTAATAAATTTTATACTAACGTATTCTTCCCTACTCTAAAAGAACGTAAGATTGATACAGTATTTGATCTAGGAGATACCTATGACAATCGTAGAACTCTAGATCTTTGGGCAGCAAACTGGAGTAAGACAGAATACTTTGATAAGTTAAGAGACATGGGCATCACAGTTCATTCTCTTGTAGGTAATCATACAGCATATTTTAAAGACACAAATGACGTCAACACTCTTGATGGTATTGTTGGCGAGTATAATAATATTCATATCTACGATAAGGCAACAGAGGTAGAGATAGGTGGACTACCTATTCTATTCATACCATGGATTAACCAACAGAATAAAGATGAGACATACTCGCTGATCGCAAGATCAGCATGTAAAGTTGCTATGGGTCATTTAGAACTCAATGGTTTTGAAGCACATCGTGGTTACATCATGGATCATGGTGACAGCACAGCACCATACAGACACTTTGATAAAGTATTCTCAGGTCACTTCCATCGTAAAAGCACTAGAGGTAACATATCATATCTTGGTAATCCTTATCAGATCTATTGGAATGACTATAGAGATAGACGTGGGTTTCATATCTTTGACACTGAGACTTTAGAATTAGAATACATCCAGAACCCATACGAAATATATGAAAAGATATATTATCGTGAAGATGAGATACAATCAGGTATGTTTAAATATCATGAGTATGCTCAGAAGTTTATCAAGATCATTGTAGAAAAGAAAACTGATACAGATAAGTTTGAAAGATTTATTAGTCAGTTGTATGCTGCAGGAGTTCATGAGATCAAAGTCATAGAAGATCCATCCTTTGAACAGGATCTGAATGAGGAGATAGATATAGAGAAAGAAGATACCCTAACAATACTGGAGAGATATGTTGATGACATGGAGCACTCAGATAAAGATGCACTCAAGACTATTCTCAAGTCATTGTATGTGGAGGCATTGGAGTTAGTATGATGTATATACTTGCAGTTGCAGGAAAAGAAAAGGAAGGTGCCTACGCTGTAGATGAAAATGATAAACGTAAAGTTTACATGTTCCTTGACAAAGACGATGCAGTACGCTATGCTGGCTTACTGGAAGCAGATGACTTTCCAGATATGTCAGTCGTGCAAGTCAATGATCAAGAGATTATTGAAGCTTGTGTCAAACACGGACATGAATACTTTGTTGTCACTCCTGATGATATAGTAATACCTCCTAGAGATTAATTTTGTCTTAATGATTATCTTTAAAACTGTTCGTTGGAAGAACTTTCTTTCAACTGGTAATGTGTTTAGTGAAATACAGTTAGATACAAGTCCTGCCACACTGATAGTTGGAAACAATGGTGCGGGTAAATCCACATTCTTGGATGCCATGTGCTATGCGTTATTCAACAGACCTTTTCGTAAAATATCCAAAGGGCAATTGGTTAATGCTGTGAACGAAAAGGATACTATGGTTGAGTTAGAATTTGGCATAGGTTCTCGTGAATATATGGTGAGACGAGGTATCAAACCCTCGTTGTTTGAAATCTATCTCAACGGTGAAAAACTCAAGGAGGAAGCATCCCAACTTGAGCAGCAAAAATATCTGGAACAAAGTATTCTGGGGTTGAATTATAAATCATTTACTCAGGTGGTGGTCTTAGGATCATCTTGCTTTGTTCCTTTTATGCAACTTAACCCACCCACTCGTAGAGAAGTTATTGAAGATCTGTTGGACATTCGTATCTTCTCTACTATGAATGGTATTTTAAAAGAACGTATTAAAGGTATAAAAGAAAATATTAGAGAAGTAGAATATCAATTTGAATTAGCAAAGAATAAAGTTGAGTCTCAACAAGCATTGATTGAACATCTTAAAGAACAATCAAATGCAAACACAGCAAGACGTAAGACAGAGATAAAAAATATTGAAACCGAGATAAGAGATATTACAAAAAGTGTAGACGAAGACCTTAAGTTGTCTAAATCATATGAAGAGAAACTTGAGGAGTATGTCTCAGTAGATACTGACTTATCACAACTTCGCATCTATGAAAGTAGATTCAAGGATAAACAAAAAGCATTTAAGAAAGAATACAAATTTTTTGAGTCCAATGAACATTGTCCGACTTGCAACCAAAGCATCACCGCAAACCTTAGATCTGCTAAGAAAACTGAAATTACTATCCAACTCGGAGAGATCGACAAAGCAACAGTCGAACTCAAAGGAAAGTTAGATTCAATATTAGATAAGTTATCTGAGAAAAGTAATCTTACAAAAGAACTGTCACGTTGTCAGCAAGCAATCAATGAGTCACAAAGAGAAATACAATATCGTAAGCGTCAGATAAAAGCAATCGAAAAGAAGATAGACGAAGCAACTGGTAGTGGCAGTAGTTTAAAACAAGAGAAAGATAAACTAAAACAACTAGCGAAAGATGGACTTAAGGTAGAGGAATCCCTACTTGCAGAAAAAAAGATTCGTGATAACTACAGCACTGTCACAAATATGCTTAGGGATACTGGTATTAAATCTACTATCATAAAGAAGTATCTACCTATCATGAATCAACTTATCAATAGGTATCTTAAAGAACTAGATTTCTATGTTTCGTTTGAGTTAGATGAAAACTTTATGGAAACAATCAAGTCTAGATTTAGAGACGAGTTTTCATATGCATCATTCTCTGAAGGAGAGAAGATGAGGATTGACTTGGCACTCCTGTTTACATGGAGAACTATTGCTAAGATGAAGAACAGTGCTAACACTAACCTACTCATCTTAGATGAGATATTTGATAGTAGTTTAGATACATCTGGAACAGATGACTTCCTAAAGATCTTACACACTGTGTCAGACAAGACAAATGTGTTTGTTATTTCTCACAAGACAGAATCATTACAAGATAAATTTGCATCTACATTACGTGTAGAGAAGAAACAAAACTTCTCTGTCATATCTAAAGAAGAGTGAACAATCCAGATTCAACCTTAAAAGATTTTATATATCACGAACGTAATAGCATACCCGCACCTGTCTGTGACAATCTTGTCAGGACAATAAAGGATAGAGAGTGGTCTAAACATACATGGTATAATCAAATCAAAGATACAAAATTTTCTGAGGACAGTAAAGAGTTGGATGTCCAACCCATAACTCATGAACTACAGGAAATGATAACACCTTACATGCATCAAACCTTTCATAGGTTTAATGACAAGTATAAGTTTGATGCTGAGAATACTGACCAGATTGCGTATCAGTTTTCTACCATCCGTTTTAACCGTTATCGTAAGGGTCAACTTATGAGGAGACACCACGATCACATCTATTCTTTGTTTGATGGTGACAGGAAAGGTATTCCTATTATTAGTGTAATACTAAATTTTAATAATGAGTATAAAGGTGGACAGTTATATTTCTGGCACGATTATGAATTGCAGTTAGGTAAAGGTGATATAATAATGTTTCCATCACTCTTCATGTATCCACACGGAGTCAAAGAACCTACAGAAGGAGAAAGGTTTTCTGGAGTCTGTTGGGCATGGTAATAAATAGATTATTATGAACACACCTAACTGGCAGCATCATTCCAAGAAGGAAAAGAAACGCCACCTCAAACCACAAGCATTACGTCAAGCAAGAAAACGAAGTAGACAGTTGATAAAGTGTCTACTCAACCGTCCCAAGGGACGGTTTTCTTGTTATTATGGGTATATACAACAAAGCAATTATCATGAACATCGTCAAAGAATCACTTGCTAAACTACTTGCCACAGAGAATCTTATTGTAGAGCATCGTCCTGTAGAGACAGCACAGTTTGAAGTATACAGCAGAGTTCTAACTCTACCTACATGGGAGCATGAGTGCAATGATGTTATCGACATGTTCATCGCACATGAGGTAGGTCATGCATTATACACACCAGAAGATAACGACTGGTTAGATGAAGTTCCTCAGTTATTCCTAAACGTAACAGAAGATATCCGTATCGAGAAACTTATCAAGCGTAGATACGAAGGTCTTCCTAAGACATTCTTCAAAGGTTATCAAGCACTTGACATTGACGAGTTCTTCGGTCTTAACAATAAAGATATTTCACAACTCAATCTTGCAGACAAGATCAATCTACAATACAAGATCGGCAACTACAGAGACATCCCATTCACAGCAGAGGAAGCAGCATTCCTTCCTAAGTGTGATGCTCTAGAAACATTTGACGATGCAGTTGCACTTGCTAAAGAGATCTTTGTATTCTGCCAAGAGCAACTTGACAAGCAACAGAAAGAAGAAGCACCTCAGCAAGATGACGCTCTAGACTCAAACAATCCTCTAGAAGATCTATCTACAGGTAAGTCAGAAAACAACAACACTGTAGAGTCATCTAATGCTCCTACAGAAGCAGGAGAAGAAGAAGGTCAGGAAGAAGCAACAGACTTACAACCAATTGACATTCTTAAGGACAGAGATGCACAACCTACTGATGAGCAAGAAGAGTGGCATGGCAATCCAACTACACAAGCAGGACGTCAGAACGGTCCTACTGATGCTACTCCACAAGTATCTACTGCACAGGCAGCAACAGAGTCACAAAAGAAATTTGTTAATAAGGAAGCAGGAGAGAATATCTATGTTGAGGTTCCTAAGATTCCTATCAACTACATGGTTTCTAACAAAGATATCCAAGACTATCTTTCAGATCACTATGCAAATACAGAAGCACTAAGAAAACAAACAAATTTTGCTGACGAGTATGATCTTGAGCAATCAAAATGGAGACTTCAAGATCTTGATGCATCAGATGCAGCATACAAAGCATTCAAGACATCTTCTAACAAAGAAGTCAACTACCTTGTAAAAGAGTTTGAGATGAAGAAAGCAGCAGATGGTTATGCACGTGCTACTACATCCAGAACTGGTATCCTTGACACTGCTAATCTTCACACATACAAATACAATGATGATCTATTCAAGAAGATCACAACAATCCCTGATGCTAAAAGTCACGGTCTAATCTTCAATGTTGATTGGTCTGGTTCCATGCATCATCAGGTTCTTGATACTATCAAACAGACATTGACACTTGTATCATTCTGTCGCAAGGTTGGTATTGACTATGATGTATATC
>VTLG01015517.1_pt1 | contig 10650 bp, 12 predicted proteins | sample 4694571 | NCBI WGS metagenome assembly VTLG01 (sample SAMN12604809, study PRJNA352737) | marine metagenome | biome: ENVO:00000447; feature: ENVO:00000209|ENVO:00000569|ENVO:01000036; material: ENVO:00002151; isolation source: viral sequences binned using virsorter ... | reverse complement strand
CCCATGCTCCCAGATATATGATGGGTGTGGTGGGTCGCTCGTGTAGGTCCCGTTTCCGCTTCACGTCCTCCGCTTCGTACTGGATACCGAGCACGTCCCGCGCTTCTCGTAGCCTCTGACCGTATCCTTCCGAGGTCAGATACCCGTTCGATGTCAACCAATCCATGGCCGTCGAATGGTAGTAGTGGTCGCCATACCCGTACGTTATCGGGCTGGTATACATCGGCCGGCCGTCCACTCTGATGTGGACAGTGTGGTACGTGTTGCCGTGTGAGTCTCTCCATCGCCTTCCGTGTACTTCGATGGTTGGTCGTCGGTAAAGGTTCGCTCTCATGGTGTGTCCTCGTGTGTTGGCGGATAGTGCCATAGGATGCACCGACCATAGCCGGTGCACCCGAGTCGCTATCTGCGGGTCTCGAGTTCGATGATGCCGGACTCTTCGGATACGACTTGTACCTTCGCATAGTCCATCTGAGTCGCTACGAACCAAGCGTCGCGCCACGTCTTCCGCGTCCATATCATCGGTTGGCTGTGTTCGAACTTCCATACCTTGAGCGTGTACATGGTGTGTGTCCTCGTGTGTGTGGTTTATCTATGCGAGTCTGCAGATGAAACGGTATGCTCCGTATGTCTGGTTCCGCCGTTCCTGTACCCGCCTTGCGGTCCTACGCTTGGCGTACGTTGTACGGTAGACCGTCTTGCCGGTGTGGGTGTCTACGACGTGATAGGGCCTGGTAGGGTCGATGGCGTCCATGGTGTCCTCGTGTGTGGTTGGTGTGGTGTTGGCCATGGTGATGCATGGCATGAATCAATCCTATCGGTGTGGTTGGTGTGGTGCAAGTGTTTTCTGTGGTTTTGATGCATTTTGTGGAGCAGTGATGCGGTTTGGTATGGGTCAACCTATGGTCCTACCGCGTATCGTACCGGGTGTGGAGTCGGTCGAGCTCGGCCCGGTGATGCTCCGCCGAGAAACCCTCTGATCTTTTGACCAGTGACCAGTACTAGGTACTCTTAAGGTTGTTTTTGATAAACGCGCGCCGCAGCGCACGCGCGTGGTTGTATCCCCCGTGTGTGTGCGTGCGATGCACAGACCATGCCAGGGGTGTGTGTGGGTGGGGGTACCCCCCCGATCGGGTACCCCGGCTTGACATGTCGTAGAATAGGCCTAAAATCGCGGCAACATTTTCAAACGTGCTATGCTGCCCCATGCTTTCCGAAAAACACCAAAAGGCCCTCGCCTTAATCCTGTCCGGTGACAGCATTCCAACCGCTGCCAAGAAGATGGGACTGCGGCGAGAAACCGTCTGGAAGTGGACCAAAGACCCAAACTTCGCTACTGAGCTTGACCGGCTTCGCCAGGAGTCCATAAGCGCACTGCAGCTTGAGTTTCGCGAGGCGTCTCTCGAGGCCGCTCAGACGCTAAGAGACATTATGAACGACCCGGAGCAGAAAGCCTCTGACAGGATACGGGCGTCCATAGCAATCCTTGACCGGATTGTAGACAAGAACGACCAACCCGAAGTACGGCAAACCGTGGAGCTTGAAGAATGGGTAGACGTAAGGTCTCTGGGGTAGACACCCTAATCTCTGACCCTGGTGAGTTTATCTCCCGGCTCTGCATTATGCACAAGCGACAGCAGAGGCTTGCACGGTTCGACCTAAACAACGCCCAGAAAGAGCTTCTGGATGCGCTCCAATCACACAATAGGATCATTGTCCTAAAAGCCCGACAGCTTGGAATCAGCACGCTCACGAGAGCATGGCACTTCCATAAGGCTTACATGGCTACACAGCCTCGTCAATTTGCCGTTATTAGCCACACACGGTCTTCTGCAGAAGAGCTTCACAGAATCGAGAGGACGTTCTACTCAAACCTGCCTGCTCCCCTCAGAAAGCCTTTAGAGCGGTCATCTGTTCGCACGCTCAAGTTCAAGGGTTCTGGCTCTGAGCTTAGGACATATACGGCATCTGGTCGGGGTGGTACTCGATCTTACGCTATGAACAGTGCTCACCTGTCTGAGTTTGCTTTCTACGAGAACCAAGAAGAGACGATGGCTACCGTGATGGCTGCAGTGGGAGATGGTCAGATCATCATCGAAAGCACCCCGAATGTACATGGAGACATGTTCCACGAGCTGGTGATGGGGGCCATAGACGAGAGCAATGGTTGGAAGTTGATCTTCTTCCCGTGGTACATACACGATGCGTATCAAGCACCCGTGAAGTCATATACTCGATTTAGCGCTAAAGACGCTAAATATATGAACGACATGAACCTGACCAAAGAGCAGATGGCTTGGCGACAAACACAGGTTCGCACCCTTGGTTTGGACAAGTTCACTCGAGAATATCCCGCCACGGTCGAAGAGTGCTTCAAGTCCACGAGTTCGCACTTCTTCTCTTCAGAAGCCCTGGACAAGATAGACCCCGTAGACCTGGGTAGCCATGAACACAGATGCTACTCAGAAGCAATCAGGGGTGACGCCTACGTTATGGGCGTAGATGTCGGCGCAGGACTCGGTGGAAACGGAAACTATAGCGCTTTGACCATTGCCAGCCTAACCACCAGACAACCGGTGTATCACTACATCAGCAACACCGTCTCACCCGTGCGGTTTGCGGAGGTGATCCTCAAGCTCTGGAAGCAATACAATCACTGCCGAATACTGGTGGAATCCAACAACCATGGGCAGCTCGTCTTGCACCGATTGCGAGAACTCAAGGTCAAAAACCTCTACCAGAAAGACGGAAAGGACTTTACCACCAACCACAAGACCCGACCGCTGCTGTTTGGGACGCTACGAGAAGCAGTCGAAGAAGGCATGATTATGCACTTAGATGCGAAGGTCATTGAAGAGTTGAGGGCAATAGTCTATCTTCATGACAAGCCACAAGCCCCAAAAGGGGGATTCGATGATGCGACCATCAGCCTCGCACTGTGTTACTACTTGCTCAGTAAGCGGCCAATCGAGGTCACGCACAGCGTGAAGAGGTCCATTATGGAAGAGTATATTAAGAAACAGAAGGCTAAATCTGCCAAGCGTGCGGTTCCTTGGAATGTAACGGGTGGCAACAACCGAGGAACTTGGTGATGAAACCAGAAGACTTGAAGCAGATTATGGAAATGCACGATAAGCACTGGGAAGACCAGCGTCGTGAACTACTCAGGTACAAAGCAGTATATGAGACGAACTTCTGGGATGAAGAGTCTGACGATAAGACGCAAATCAGAATCCAGACCAATGACGGGTACGGATACATCGAGGGGTACCAGGCGTCTTTGTTCGCCAAAAACCCCTCTGTAATCTTGAAGCCTGGAGTCAAATCGAAGGGTGACCACAAGAAGGCCCAACAGGTAATCAACCATTTCCTAAGCCAGAGCCGCAGAGAGGTAGAAGCGGCCAGCCGGATGGCTTTGATCTACCCCAACTCGTTTATCAAGATGGTGCCCACCGAGTCAGAGAACGTGTACGACAAGGTGATCCCATGCGCCGTTCCACCATGGGAGATCATAGTAGACCGCGATGCTGTACGGTGGGACTTACAGCGCTATGTGGGCCACGTTTATTGGATGAATGTACCCAAAGCAAAGGAGCGGTTCGGTCAAGGCAAGCGTCTCTCGGAGATTGGTGGTGACATCGAAGACTACTTCGATGCTGATGATGCCTCCAAAGACGAATATAGCCGAGAAGAGAGCAAGCAATCCAAGTCCGACATGTTCAAGTACGTCAAGATTGTAGAGATATACGATCTTCTTGAGGACAAACTGTACTGGTGGACGCCCAATATCTCCAACAAGTGGCTGGATAAGTCCGATTTCATCCCGTTTCGGACGCATGATGATCGCCCCTGCCCACCAATCGTGCCGTTCTACTACAACAACATCCCTGACCGGCCACTGGATGGGTACTCGAGCCTCAAAAGAATCTACGATCAACTGTTCGAAATGAACATTATCCGCTCATTTCAGGCCAATGCAGTGCGAAAAGCCTCGCGACAATGGCTTGTGAAGAAGGGAGAGCTTTCCTCGGAGGAAATGGCCAAGGTCACGTCTGGTGTAGACGGGCTTTTTGTAGAAGTGGACTCTGAACAGCCGCTGGATGCCATCATCAGGCCCGTTCCACAGCAGCAGACCCCCATCGAAGTGGCGAAATACTACCAAGACGTGGCGATGGACAAGGACAAGGGCTCTGTTGTGGCCCCGTTTACCCGTGGAGAAGTGACAAAGGCCACAGCAACGGAGATTGCAGCCCTTGCAGCCTACACCAGCTCAGAGATTGGGCGCATGGCGCGGGAAAGAGACGCTTGTATCGAGTACATGGGCAAGGTTTACCTGTCTGTTTTGTCTCTTTACATGTCTGAAGAGTCCAAGACCATCATCGTTGTGCTGGATGGTAAGACCACAGTGCTGGGTCGCGCAGATGTAGACGGTGATTTCCAAGTATATGCTGCAGATCAAGCCGCAACCCCGGTGTCAGAGGCCGTTCACAAGCAACAGTTCCTCGCGAACGTGCCAATGCTTGTTCAACTTGGGGTATCTCACGACGAAATCCTAAAAGAGCTTGTCAGATTGCTGAAGTTGCCCGAGAGTTTCGCGATCGAAAAGCAACCGCAGCCAGAAGCCGCGCTTCCTGGCCAATCAAGCCAGAAGAAGCCCCCACCAGAGGCAAATGAAGCGATTCGCAACCCCACGGTAGCTAATGTTTCCAACTTCCTGCCCAATATGGGTGATAACTGATGCCTTTGTACGATTATCGCTGTCCAGACGGCCACACTACAGAGGTATTGTTGCGCGTCAACGAGGTTCCCAAGGCTATGGTGTGTCATTGTGGCCAGCTCGCAGTAAAACTGGTAAGCAAACCTGCCCTTACCCCCGGCAGGTGGGGCGACCAGACCGGCACATATGGTGTTGACGGGTACTACGACAAGAGCCTGGGCGCTACATATAGCAACTCCATGCAGCGTGATCGAATCATGAAAGAGAAGGGCCTGGTTCGCCAAGAAGACCTGCCTTCTCACTTCATCGAAGACACGATGGAGAAAGAGGCCAAGGAAAGCCAACAGCACGAAGCCAACATCAAGAAGTTTAAGTCCAACCTTGCCAAGCATGAGCCTGGCAGAGCCATCGCAGAAACCTTTTCAGTGTCCGAAATGCGAAAGCAGGGCACGCTAGCAGACTCCAGAGTCAAGGATTAGTCATGCCTGATTATCGACCCTCTCCAGACCAGTTGAACGAAATGATGACAGAACCGTTACCGGAGTCTCCAATAGAGGCCAATATGACACCGGTTGAGCTAGAGGGTCTAGCTGCTGCCGAGGCTGCAGATGAAGGCCGAGAGAGAGTGTTCGAATCAATGGCTCCGGACGGTGCTTATTCGGTCGACGCCTTGAATGATTTGGTTGAATCGTTGAACAAGGCTCTTCCATTGTTTGATGTCAAAGAACAGTACCCATCATTCGACGGTCCAGTTGACGGCCCTCTTCCGACAGATTTTGTGGCCAAGTTGTCAATGGTTAGCCAAGCGGCCAAAGACGCAGGTATCGAGCGGTTGTCTCCAGACCTCAACACGATGAATGACGATTCGGGATTGGATAAAGCTGCGCGTCAGATTGATACTCTGGTGGACAACCAGAGCTTCGTTACGTTTTTGAAGACTGAGCAGATGACTATCGGGAGAGGAAGGGAGCAATCGGACCTTGATGCTGGTCCCCCACCAAGCGCTGCTCCTGCACCGCAAGAGCCTTCTGAAGATGAAGTAGACGACATGTTCGCAGGGAGGATGTAAAAATGAGTGAAGCGCAAGAAACCGCGCCCGTGGTACAAAGTTCGGAGCAGTCTTCTGGGGATAGCGGGAGCACTGCTGCGCCTACCCCTGACAACGGTGTGGAAGCGACCCCCCAGGAGTCTGCTCCACGAGAGGCCGCAAAAGAGAGTCCAATACCGGACCCTAAGATCGAAGAGTTGCTAACTGCAGAGTTCGATGGGCCGATCTTGTCGTCCAACGAAAACCACACAGGCATCAACTACAAAGAGGTGGTCAACTCGCTGCCCGATGATGCCAAGAAGATCATCGCTAACCTGCGAAGTTCGTACACGCGCAAGACCCAAGAGCTCGCAGAACAACAGAAGATCATGCAACAGCATGTGGATGAGATTCAAGCCAACCGGTCTGCACTGTTCGACAGCGAGTTCAACAAGGCAATCGAAGACAGCGCCAGTTCCGAGAAGAAAAATCTGGACCCGTTCAACCCCAAGACGATTGAAGATCGCATCCAGCAAGAAGTTGCCAAGCGAATGCAGGATATGCTCAAGCCTATGAAGCAGGCCCACCAGCTACAGCAACAAAGGATGAAGCTGGACGCATTCAAGAGAGAACACCCCGACCTTGATGGGATGAAGAAAGAAGTCGCCAAGGTTCTGACAGACCACAAGGGGATGAATCTCGAGCAGGCTTATTGGGTAGTCAAAGGCAAAAAGCTGGACGAACAATCCAGACAGCAAGCAGACGAGCTGGGTAGATACAAAGCTGCTGCTCGTTCTGCGGGGCTGAAAGTAGGAGGCGCTAACCGTGGAACAAACCGTGGTGTTCCACAGTACGTGCTCGACAAAGATGATCCCGTTGCAATCTACAAATGGCTAGAAGCAAACAAAGGAAAAGCCAAAATCTGATTGCGCGATAGTGTCTCTTTTGATACCGTTTCCGTGCGGCCCCCGTTGGGACAAGCCTCACACCCGCCCCCGTAGCCGGGACAAGCGTTACTGATTCTTGTTTCAACCCTAAGTTATAGGTTTATCATGGCCGTTCAAAACGACATTCTCTCCAGTACCGCGCGTGCTCGGAGCAAGAAGGCCCTCGATAATCTCTTTACGACTGTACCCCTTCTTGACCACATCAAGAAGGCTGGCGGTGTCGAAGAGATTAACGGTGGCCAGCGCATCACCCGCGCAGCAATTCTCGCAGAACACTCCAATATCACCCAGCTCTCTACCGGTTATGAGTCGATCGCTGCTGGTGTGGCCGATGTCCTCCGCTCTCCTGAGTTTGAGTGGTGTGACTTTGTAGCCCCCATCATCATCACCAAGAAGGAAGAGCTTTCCAACCGTGGCGACGATGCCGTCATCAGTATTGCTGATGCCCGCATGAAGAGCGTTATGGGTATGCTCAAGCGTGAGTGGGAGAAGCAGGCTATCGCTGGCTCTTCTACTGTCCTCACCGAGATGCAGAGCCTCAACGGATTTGGTTCGGCACTTGGTTGGTTTGAAGAGGGAACCTTTGGTTCCGGTCAGTCCAATAGTGTTGGTGGCCTCTCCAAGAGCACTTATCAGGGACAGAACTGGAACAATCAGGTTGCTGATGCAGGCGATAACTTCAACTCAAGCCGGGCTGGTGAGGGCGCGATGACGGATCTGATGATCCAGACTCAAATCTACGCTCCCGAGGGAACTGTTGATCTCATCCTTGCAAGCCCCACTTCTTACAAGCTGTACAAGCAGTCCCTCCGGGCTCAAGAGCAGTACGTCAAGGAGACTGTGCTTGATGGTGGACGCCTGGCGCTCGCCTTCAGCGGTGCTCTTATCTACGTCGAGAACAACCTCGGCTTTACAGAGAGCGGCACTGACGCAAGTATGTACTTCCTTAACTCCAAGTCGATGAAAGTTGTCTTCGACAAGGACGCAAACTTCAGTCTTAGCGACTTCCAAGATAAGAGTGGATACGCAGCACGCGAAGCGCACCTCTACGTGCGAACTCAGCTTGTTGCAGATCACCTTGCATCCATGGGCGTCCTCATCAACGGAGAGTCCTGATATGGCACGTTACGATCTACATCACGCAAAGAGTCCTCTTGAGGTCTCCATTGTTACCGGACAGGGTGCCGAGGTGGTTGAGTTTATCGCCAAGGGAACTATTGTTGCCGGTAGCTGGGTAGACTTAGATGCTGCTGGCTCTACCACTGGCTCAGACAGAGTCGATGGAGTAGTCGCAGGTGCCGGTACCGGTCTCTGCATTGGTGTCGCTCTTGAGGCTGCTTCTGCTGCTTCTGCTGGCGATCCCCCCAACATGGTTCGGGTTTGTATCTCCGGCTACGTTGAAGGCGCATTGACTGACGGCACTGCTGCAACTGCTGGAGACACGCTGGTTCCAAAGGCTGGCGCATGCGTTCAAAAAGCTGCACCAACAAACACGGCACCTCCTGTCGCTATTGCTATGGAAGCAGACACCGATACGGCTTGTGACGTGTACGTTATTCGTCGCTTCTAAGTCGGCCCGTCAACAGGGGGCGGGCATCCGTTTGGGTGTCCTCCCCCTTTTTCTTTAGGAAGGTACGATGGCTGTATACACCAGCGGTCAGACGGTAGGCTTGCAAGACAAGCTCGTCATCAACACAGACTGCGACAACTCCAGCAAGAATGACGTGTTCGGTGGCTCTGTCACCATGTACGCTATTCGTGCCAAGAATCCATCAGCTACTGTCTGCTATCTCAAGCTGTACAACACAGCGGCCCCCACGGTGGGAACCACTGCACCGGACATCATCATCGAGTGTCCTGGCAGCAGCGAGGTTACATGGGTCATGCAGGCAGGCGTAAAGTTTAACGTGGTATCTATGTCGGCAGTCCAAGAGGATGGCCACGAAGGAACCACCAACCCAGCGGAGAACCTCGATGTTCGCATCGTGGCTAAGTAAACCATGGCATTGACATCCAAAGCGTTGAACTCTCCGGTTGGAGCCCTCGAGATTGTCCAGACATCTGCGACATCTACGCTCGACAAGAACATTACGGCAGGCACTACCGGAAACCTTATCCAGATAGACATCGACAACTCCAACAATCCGACTGCTGCGTCTTACGTTAAGCTCAAGGACGCTACCGATGGAGACACGGGGTCTAATCCTGATTGGATTTTCTACGCTCCCCCAGGACAGCGAACATCCTACACATGCCTTGGGGCTACCCCGTTTACCATTGGCTTGATTATGTGGTGCGTGACTGGTGCGGCCGGAACGAGCACTACCAGCCCAACCGGGACAGTTTCTGTCCGTGTGCTTGTTGGAGCCAACTAATGAACCTGTCTGAAATCCGAGACATGGTGGGGTCCATTCTGGACTACAGTCCTGACGTTCAGACCTACAAAGATGAGGTTACACGGGTAATCAACCAGTTGTACCTCGAGATGTTTGCTGACAAGAAGTGGCAGTTTGCACAGAAGAGTAGGAATATCACTGCGCGTGCCGATGTCACCAGCACGGCTTCTGCAAGCTCTGGTGTTTTGACTGTTGGCAGTTCTTCGGAGCCTCTTGCTTACACTACGAATCGGTGGGTAGAGGGTCAGATTATAGAGATTAGCGGTGGCACATGGAGCAGCGGTACTCTTTCTGGGGAGTACGAAATAGCCAAGATCGTCAACGCATCGATTACTACAAGCACGGTGTACATTAAAGACCAAGATGGTAACTTGATAACTGCTGGCACCACATCTGCAGACGCTACGGTAAGGATCAAGTCTCGCTACATTGATATGCCTGCAGATTTGGTGAAGGTGCTGTCTCTTGGCATCCGCACTCCTGCACAGTCTTCAGACACGGCAACCGGCAATGCGACGATCAACTTCCTCAACTGCTCGAGACATCTTGATGAAGAGCTGGATCTCGATTTGGATATGTCTGGGCGTCCTACGGACTGGATCCGATACGACAACTACCAGATGCCGCAACCAATCACGCCACCCGTACTTGAATCGACTACGGGAAGCCTTGCAGCAGGAACGTACTACGTCAAATATGTATTCGAAGACAGCAACAGAGAAAGCGCACCAAGCGCGGCCGCATCTATAACGTTGTCTTCTACTGGTGGAATCAACATCACCAGCGGATTGCAGACTACAACCAGCAACTCTGGCGTTCTTAAGCGAGCATATATACGCACACCAGATTCGATGGCTTACTATCAGACCAGCAACTCTTTGGTCACAGAAGCCACCACAAGCCTTTCTGGGCTCTCCATAGACACAGACTACCTCATGTCTGCTGATAGGATCCCAGAGCACGGTGGGAGCTACGAGCGCGTTAGGTTGTACCCTCGCCAAGACTCAGACGTTACGGTCACACTTCGGTACCTGTTTCAACCCCCAGAGCTAATCGAAGACACAGACGTTCCGCTGTTGCCCCCGTCTCACCACAACTATTTGGTGTATCGTGCCTGCCAAGAACTCTTCGTTAAGCATAACAATGCTCAACACAGCGAGCTGTACCGACTAAAGGCAGATCGAGAAATGCTCAGAATGGAGAACCGGTACCTTTCGGAGGGTGCTACGCATTGGGTCAAGTCCAGCTTCAGGGGACGACCATCTCTTGACTTCGCAGAGTCCAAACTGACCACATCGGGGTAGACATGAAGACCCCAATCAAGAACGAGCACACGCCGCTTTTGGGTATCGATGACCAGATACCACAGGCAGATCGAACAGCTACCAACATTGTCAATATGACTCTGGATGAACGCACTAAAGGGTGGGATTCCAGGGTTGGCTACGAAAAGTTCTTCACAAGTGCATCAACAACCCCTTACGGAAAACCATTCGATTCCGTAACCGGGTACAGTGGCCCGATCTACAGCCTGTATTCATGGGCTACGAACCAAGGCGCGAA
>VTLG01013826.1_pt1 | contig 10650 bp, 17 predicted proteins | sample 4694571 | NCBI WGS metagenome assembly VTLG01 (sample SAMN12604809, study PRJNA352737) | marine metagenome | biome: ENVO:00000447; feature: ENVO:00000209|ENVO:00000569|ENVO:01000036; material: ENVO:00002151; isolation source: viral sequences binned using virsorter ... | reverse complement strand
GGTGTTGAAGTTCCTTATCAAGAAGCTCAAGAAGAGGAAATTTCTTCTCCATAAAGAGAAGTTTTTCTTAAACTTACATGAAACTTTTATCTGGTGTTCAAGCACTAGCGGTTTCCTGCACGTTGACTTTAGGGTTAATAACGCTTGACATTAATAAATTGTCTTCCACTTACATTAGTTCAACACTCCAGCTACCTAATATAATTACAAAACCAACTAACAAAACCTTGACAGACCAGTTTAGTGAAAGGTTATCTAAAGGCTTTGGTGTTAAACCGGAAGTAGCGTCTGAGTTCTCAGGTTGGATATTGGAAGCTTCAGAACGACAAAAAATCCATCCGGATATTTTAGCTAGTCTTTTAATCACTGAAAGCTCCTTTAGAAAACATGTAGTGTCTCATGTAGGGGCTGTAGGTCCAGCCCAGGTCAGACCTGAGTATTGGTCTGAGTACTGTGGTATGACAGAAGCTCTCCTAAGCGATCCTAAGGCCAATATAAATTGTGGAGCGATGGTACTGGCCTACTTCAAGGATCGTTGCTTAGGGAGCCTCCAGTGCGCTTTAAGAGCCTATAACGTGGGTTTGCATAGTCAGAGAATAAAAGCGGCACAGAGATATCTAAATAAGATAAAAAAATATTTAGCTAGTCTTCTGTGTTACCCCCATTTTTCCCCTGAGGCTCATCCACCTCACAGTACTCCAGTGCGCTTAACAGATCACCAAATTCCCCAATGTACTTTAACTCTTCTTTAACTGAGTCCATAAAGGAAGTATGATCGGGTAATGCAGTAGGGTTTCTAAGCATTACTTCTACATTCATCCTGTGTTTTTCAAGTCCTGATAATATATCATTCCTTAAAGATTTTATCAAGTCGTCCCTGAATGACGAACCACTACCATTCAATCTAGTTATGTTACTCATTCAGCGGATACCTCCATAAAGTTTACTTTGTCCATGTTACCCCTGAGTCCTGCCTTCATGTAGGACGTGGATCTACCTTCAAAGAAGTTCTGGTGTTCCACTCCCAACACTGTGTCAAGCCACTCCAGAGGATTGTCCTTAACTTTGTAGTTAGGCTTCAGTCCTAACTGTAGCAGCCTCCTGTCCGCTATGTACCTAATGTACTGTTGCATCTCTCTTTGGGTTAGTCCTTCTTGCATCTCTCTTTGGGTTAGTCCTTCTATGTCACCCATCTGGAACACTAGGTTAAGAAACCTGTCTTCTAGGTCAACCATGTCCCTACAAGCCTGATAGATTTCCTTCTTAAAGTCGTCAGTCCACAGGTCTATGTTTTCCTGTATGTACTCCCTGAATAGCTGTGTCATAGCTTCCACATGAAGTGACTCGTCCCTTATGCTGTACGTTATTATCTGGCCCATGCCCTTCATACGTCCAAACCTGGGAAAGTTTAATAATATAATAAAACTTGAAAATAATTGCAAGCCCTCAGTAAACCCAGAGTAAACAGCTAAAGCCTTAGCTATGCTTTTCCTGTCCCTGTTGGACACTTTAATGCTGTTAACGTACTCATGCTTGTCTGCCATTGACGTGTACTCTGAGAAAGCCTTGTACTCAATCTCAGGCATACCCACAGTGTCCAGTAGCAGACTGTAGGCGTGTTGGTGTATGGACAAATAATTGCAAGCCCTCAGTAAATCCAGAGTAAACAGCTAAAGCCTTAGCTATGCTTTTCCTGTCCCTGTTTGACACTTTAATGCTGTTAACGTACTCATGCTTGTCTGCCATTGACGTGTACTCTGAGAAAGCCTTGTACTCAATCTCAGGCATACCCACAGTGTCCAGTAGCAGACTGTAGGCGTGTTGGTGTATAGACTCCATGTTGTTAAACGCACCCATCATCATACGTGCCTCAGGCTTCTTAAAGATACGCATGTAGCGATCCACATAGCCAGAGCTAACGTCCACGTCGGACTGAGTAAACAGTCTAAAGATTTGAGTCAACAAGTTCTTCTCATGTTCCTCTAAGTCCTGCCAATCCTTAACGTCGTTGTGTAGTGGTACGTCCTCAGGAAACCAGTGCATCTGGTTCTGCTGTACGTAGTAGTCAAACATCCAAGGATGGTCAAAGGGTTTGTAGTAGTCCCTAGTTCCAGTTAAGCTCAATTTATTTTCTCCTCCCTTATTTTAAAAATTAATGTCGTAAGGACTAAGATTCTTAAAGTGAGTTTTCCACCCTGTAGAATCTATTAGCTCATAGTCATTTGACATTAATTCATCATAAGAGACAAACTCCTTGGTTTCGCTAATGTAGTACTTAGCGTCTTTAATGCTCATAGTAATGCTCCTAATTTACTATTGATTTCCCACAGGAGATAGGCAACTAAACCTAACTCCGCTGCAAGGATAGTATGATACCAAACCCATCTGGCCTTGTATATCCTTAACTCCAATCTTTTTTCTTCTTCCACCATTTCGTACCTGTGTACCACTTCCTTTAGTTTATGTTCAAATATCTTATCCTTCACAGGCCAAACACTCCACGTCCTCTAAGTTAATCCTTGGTATTTTTATGTTGACATTCTCAGAATTCCTGGCTGCGTTGGATCTTAGGTAGTACATGGACTTTAGTTTTCTTGCCCCAACCCAATGAACACTGTTCACGTACTCTAGGTATTCGTCATGCATTTCCTGTGGTTCAGTAGCTTTGGGAGGAATAAAAAACAAATTAACTGATTGACTTTGACAAATGTATTTCTGTCTGTGGTGTGCATGTTCAATAATCCACAACTGGTTTATTTCAGGAGCAGTCTTAAATACCTCCTTCTCTTCTTCGCTGAGTCCCTTAATATTCTGTACAGAGCCTTCAGCAGCCGCAATGTCCTTCCAAGTCTTTTCATTGTCTAATCCTTTTTCTTGAAGAATAGATTGAAGATATTTGTTCCTAACTTGGTAACTGCCGGTAAGAGTTTTGTGAGTAAAAACATTAGCGCGGATTGGCTCAATACTAGGACTAGCTCCACCACATATAATACTGCTACTAGCATTAGGAGCAACTGCAAGCAAATGACTATTCCTAAGACCGCTGCCAGCCATATCAGGAGACTCCCCCCTGCTTTCAGCCAAAGCTTGACTAGCTGTAACGGCTCTTTCCTTAATAAGAGAGAAGGCTCTATTGTTAAAGCTAGAGGCGTACATTCCCTCAAAAGAAATTCCGTTGCGTTGAAGGTAAGAATGAAACCCCAGCGCACCAAGCCCAACCGCACGTTCTCTGTACGCTGAATAAGCTGACTTAGCAAACCCTTTAGCGGATTCTTTAACATAGCTGCTAAACCTCTCAAAGTTCATATTATTGGTTTTAAGCTTATTAGTGTCTCCTACTGCATGACCAATAAAATGCTCCAGTACGTTGTCCAGCATGGTTATCAAGTCACTAATAAACAGTTCTTTGTCCTTCCATTCATCAAAGTACTCCAAATTAACTGAGCTTAAACAACAAACCGCAGTTCTCTCTTCGTTGGTCGGTAAAGTTATTTCAGAACAAAGATTGGACTGTTTGATTTCCAACCCTAATTCTTTCTGTTGTTCCGGTAATGCTTCATTGCATCTGTCAAGGTTAACTATGTAAGGCTCCCCTGTCTCAGCCCTGGTATGTAACAAGGACCACCAAAGATCCCTAGCTGAAATTATTTTTACTGCTTCATTTGACTTAGGGTCTATCAATCTCCAGAGAGAGTCCTCCCTAACTGCGTCCAGAAATGAATCATTGATAGTTACTGCATTGTGTAAATTAAGACACTTACGGTTAAGATCACCACCAGTAGTTTTTCTCATCCCTACAAACTCTTCTATCTCAGGGTGAGATATGTCCATATACGCTGCATAAGATCCTCTTCTGGTTACGCCTTGGTTAAACGCCAGCATCTGTGAGTCAACTATATGCATAAATGGTATGCTACCAGTAGACTCAGAGCCGTTAGAAGTAGGAACACCATTGCTTCTAACACCACTCCAACATCCACCCAAGCCTCCACCTCCACTTGCCAACCATATATTTTCGTCGTAGTGATTAGATAGACCAGACCTTGAATCAGGAACGTAATTAAGAAAGCAGCTGATAGGTAAACCACGACTCGTTCCTGCGTTGCTAAGGATAGGAGTGCTGTAACTGAACCAATGCGAACTTGAGTAGTCATAAAGTCGCTGTGCAAGATCGTAGTCAACAACTCCTTGATAAGTTGCACAGTATACAGAAGCCCTAGCCAAAGCCTGTTGAGCATGTGTTTCATCCTTCCAAAAATATCTGTCCTTTAGTGTGTCCAAAGAAAAATCATTTAAGTTCTCCTCCCTGGAATAATCAATTTGTATCCCTAAATAATCGTCAATCATCCTCTAAACTCTCCTGTTGCTCCATGTCCAAGATCATTTGTTTTAAATACCACTTCGCTTTCTTCAAGTCCTGTAGTCCGTCCTTGTACTTAAACCTGTGCATGTACTTAATAACTGACCCATAGCAGTAAGCTTGAAATTCATGTCCTAGCTGTTGCTTAATGTAATCTATAGCTTCAATGTCTCCATTGTTATAATGGATTGGTTTATGCACTGGATCATATTCTTTTTTATGTGCTAAAGAAAGGATGTCTGCGTAAGTATTACCAAGCTTGTTTCTATTAACTTTGTCCCATTCTTCTGGTGTTGCGTCGTCAATGCTGCTCATCAGTATAAGTCTCCTCTGTTGTTTCTTCGTTCAGTTCTTCTTCAAAACTGTCCAGCCTGTTAATAAGTTTATCCTCAAAACGATCAAGAAGTTCTTCACTAGTTACTTCAAGAGCTTCAACTAAATCATCAACCTCATATCTTTCAAGAAGTTTTTCTTTTATTTCACTCATTGTTAGTGACATAATCCATTAACTCATCTTTTTGTTGAACGGTAAAATATTTAAAATTTTCTTTGTCACACCACTGAGCCATAGTAATCTTTGCTCCCTTCCTTACTTTTTTAAAAGGATCGGACAAGACAAAAATCAATTCTTTGTCACAGCAGTCTCTTATTGACTTGTACTTCAGCGTGTCTCCCTGTCTGAAGTAACCCTTACATTCAATCATTTTACCAGTTGGTTTATGTACAAAATCAGGTTTATAAGTTCTCTTAGTAATGTAGGGAACGTCATAAGGCTCATAAACAAAATCCTTTTTAGGATAAAGAACGGAAAATGTCTTTTCAAGACCCGACCTAAATTTAGGTTTAAAATATTTCTTGGACTTTCGGCTCATTCTTTACCTCCGTCAAAAACCTGGGTCCAGTACTATAAAGAAAAGTCCTAAGTTCTGGGTAACAGGTCTTTTTAAATTGACAATAAGAACATCCTATTGCTAGTTTCATATTGCCTGATTTACCGTCTGGAACAGTCTCGTAACAGTAGTCAGGAACTTCTTTGGAAGTGACCATTTCCTTTACGTGCCTAATCCTTTCAGCAATGTCTTCCTTTAAAACTTCATACACTGGAGCTTGAGTATTCTCAAGATCGTACTGTAGGAAAGTCAGGTGTCCATTCTGTTTGTCCATTGCCAGCCAACCAAACTTGGTTTCACCTTCGGAGTGTGAATAAGCTTTTATCTGGTCAATGTAACCAAAAGGATCATCAAAAGCTAAGGAAGAATCCTTAAACTTTTTAAAGCCATAAGAACTGGTAGACTTAACGTCAGTCACCACACCGTCAATTCTACAGTCCATGCTTCCTTGAATTCCTTCAACTTCACATTTCTTCTGTTCGTCAGTGACGGAGTGTCCTGCCATTCTAGTAAGGAATAACAACAGTTCTTCAACCAAATGTCCGTAAAGGAATTTAACCAAAGTGTGTGGCTCTATCTTTTCCTTTGGAAGATTTTTGTAGTGATTCCAAAGAAACCTGTCCTTACGCCCTATGTTTGACAAGCGTAGTTTCCTAGCGTCCCAACCTCTGTTGACAAACTCCTTACGCATTAAGTCCTTCATGGCTTCCCCAAAGCGTTCTATCTCCGCTTCAGCGTCCACTTCCTTATCTACACGTTTAGTCTTCACTAAGCTGTAGATGTCTTCAATTAATGTTCCTACTGTTTTCATTTTCTGTGGTCCACAAAGCGACATTTTCTTGTCTTTGAATTGTAATGCAAGTACTGAACACCTAGCTTTTTCTGTTGCAAAGTCCTTGCTGAAAGCCTTCCGTCCTTGTAGGACTTAACGTCAATGTAGACTAATTCACCGGAAGGTTTCAGGGCAATAATGTCAATCGGACCAGTGCAGCCTGAATTCTTAAAAACATGGTAACCTTTGTCCCAAAGCCAAGTAATTGCGTAGTGTTCCGCTAAATCACCAATTCTTGAAGGACTGTGTTCAATGTGTTTCATACCAAGTGTCTCCAATTTTATATTCCCCTGCTAAGGGACAGTTAAGGTTAAAGTGGTTACCCGCCGCTATCAAACATTCCACGGCAAGTATGCCAAATTTCTCAGCCTGATCCTCTTTTACCTCCGTTTGGATCTCATCATGTATGTTACCTACAAATTTAAAATCTAAACCCCACAGTTTAGCGTATTCATCCAATAAAATCAAAGCTTGTTTCATTACCAAAGCTCCAGCACTCTGAAGTAAAGTGTTTAAGGCACTGTGCTGTGACCTAATGTGGAGCTTCCTACCGTCCAAACCTTCAATTACCATTTGTGATCCATCATTGATTTCGCTTTGTACTCTTTCTCTAAGTACTCCAAATGATTTAAGATTATCGTTGAAACGCTCTCTAAGTCTTTTACCTGTTTTTTCGTTTCCTCCAACCACCTGCCCAAGCCGCTCATTTCCGGCTGAGTATAGAAGGGCATAGATAAAAGTCTTTGCTGTATCTCGTGATTTAAGGCCCGCAAGTCGTTGATTTGTTGTGTGTATGTCTCCCGTGACCAATTCATTAGTATACTCCTTGTCGTCCATGTAATGAGCAAGCATACGCAACTCCAAACCACTCGCATCCATACCCACAAGTTTGTAACCTTCAGGAACAGTCCAACATTCCCGACACTCTTTACCGTAGGGGCTGTAGGAAGCTACCGTGTTAGCGGTGTTAGGAGAATTATGAGTCATTCTACCCGTTACAGCTCCATTGGAATTTACTTTACCATGTATTCTGCCAGTTGTAGGGGACAATGCGTCAAGCCATCCTTGAACTTGTCCAGTTCTTTTCTGCAACATCAAAAACTCAGAAATTAACTTGGCTTCCCGTATTCCCTTAACTGTCTCTAATATTTTTTCATCAACCTGGGCTTGTCCTGTCTCAGTGAATACTGAAGGTTTCCACCCAAATTCCTGTAAGTACTCACCAATCTGTTTTCTGGAATTTAGATTAAACTCCTGAAGTTTACAACGGTCAAAAGGTTCAGTCAGTTTGTCCAAGGGTCTAGCACTAACCTTGCAAAACTCTTCCTCAGTCAACCCTTGTTTGGACAAGGTTCCGTCCTTCTTTAGCTTGGGAGTGACAGTTTTTATTTTAACCAGCTTAGGTTTAAAAACTCTGTGGACCTCATCCTCAAGCTCTACTTGCTTTTCTTTAAGATCAGCCAGCAAGGAATAAGCTTTTCTTTCGTCGAAGAACCAGCCATTTCTAATCTGTTGTTGAATAATGAACTGAACCTTGTGTTCTAAGTCTATGGATTCCTGAGAAAACTCTGCCAGCTCATCAAATAACTCCAGATACACTCTCTCAGTCACCGCTGTGTCCTGAACACAATAGTCCTCCATCTCCTGAGAACACTGTGTCCAATCGTTGTAGTCCCCTTTAGGAAAGCCTAGTCTTTCTCCCCAAGAACGCAAGGAATGTCCTTTGTCCCTCTGTGGGTTAGCTAGTCTGGAAAGTACCAAAGTGTCCTCTACCCTCTCAGGAGCCACAGAAACGCCCCAGAGCGATTTTAACACAGGAAGGTCATATCCTATTAGGTTATGCCCAATCACCTTCTCTGAGCCTTGTAGAGCGTCTAAGAGGGTGTCTGGGGTATAGTGTACTAAAACACCTCCGTCCTGGCGTGTAACTGCCATCCATATTTTAGTCGGGTTCAATCCGTCAGTTTCTATGTCTAAATAAATCATACCATTTCAGCCAATCGTCCGGTGTGCCTATTGTACTGAAGACGACAAGCTACTCCAGTCAAGCCAGTGTACCTGTTTTTCAATACTCTGACTGTCGTAGTGTTTCTTTTTTCTTCGTCTTCGTCCTGTTGGTCCCTTTCAAGGCCAACTACAATGTCACTTAACTGAGCTATTGCCTGAGATCCACGTAACTCACTTAGGCTTATTCTACCACCGTCCTCATGAGCTTTACCTGTTGATCTCTTTAAATGAGAAACTAAAAACAAACCGACACCAAGTTCCTGAACCAAAGACCTAAGCTTGGTCATGATTGCGTCAATCGCTCTACGCTCATCGTCAGTTTCCTGTGAAGAAACCACTATAGATAAGTGGTCCAAGATGATCCACTTACAGTCAAGTGCCTTTGCCATGAATCTGATTCTTGATAGTAAGTTGTCCTCCGAAGTGGACCCCCAATGGTCAAATAAATAAAACCTGCCAGTTCCAAGGGTCGAATCCCAATAAGGTTTGACTGTTTCCGCATCCAATTCCTCCTCAAGATGCAAGGGGCAATCAGCTTCAACTGACATTATACCTAATGCAGTTCTGGAAATATCTTCCTCAAGCGCAATGACACCAATGTTGTCCTCAGTACTTTGTAAGAGATAATGCTCCATTTCCCTGACCATCTGAGACTTTCCCATGCCACTACCGCTTGTAATAGTAACAAGTTCAAAGGGTCTGAAGCCCTTGGTGTACCCATTTAGTCCGGTCCAAGGGTAAGCTATTGATTTAACTTTAATTTTACCTGTGATTGCCTCCCAGGTGTCCACTCCAGCTACAATACCGTCTGGTTGATAGGTTTTACTAGCCCACCAAGCTTCCTGAAATGCCTTGACTTTGTTGTCCTGTAGCATGTCACAAGCGTCCTTCAAGGGTAGCTTGCATATTTTTAACTTATTAGGGCTAAAAATGTCCTTAACTGCGTCAATGGCAGTCTGTCCCGCCTTGTCGTTGTCAAAACAAAGAACTACATTTTCATAATTTTCCAAAAATTCCAACTGTTCCTTGACTTCTCTGACTGCCGCTCCAGCTCCTTGTCAAACATTTGACTAACTGCCAGTGCGTCAAGTTCTCCTTCAGTTATGGTAATAAACTTACCGGAGCCTTTGCACGTGGTCTGACCAAAAAAACCTACGTTTTCTACACCTCCCGAAAAATGAAAATCCTTTAATTTTACTTTTCTAACCTTAAATCCAATGTTCTCACCAGTGTCCAAGTCCTTGTATGGGTAATAATGAGTGTCAATTTCTCCACTAACGTCATAATTTACCTTGACATCGTACTTTTTACAGGTTTCCTGAGTGATTTTCCTGTCTGAAATAGCAGCACAGACGGCTGTATCCACTTTTTCTGTAAACATTTCGCTCCTTTTCCCAAACCAACCATTGTCCAGATCACATTGGACTTCATTTCTGAGCTTGTCAATGTTAAATCCAGTGGTTTTTTCAGGGTCATAATTAACCATCTTATGATAACCACAGCCAGCACTAAAGCAATGAACGTGGTCATCATAGATGGCAAGTGCATCGGAGGAACCACACTGATCGCATGGTCCCTTACCGATGAGTTTACTGTCGGTTCTATAGGTTTGCATAGGAAGAACTACTTTGCTTTTCTACACGCTCCAAGATTTTAACCTGTTTTAGGTAGGTTGACACTCCATGTTGAGGATGTGGTAGCCCAAGATCAACTTCAACCCTGGCTTTCCAAGGAAACTCAAGTTCCTCTTCAAACCTATTGTCGTTTTCATCTCTGACCAACCATTTTTCAGGCTCAACAGGGACTAATTCGCCTTCTTTCCATTCCTTTATAACGTCCTGCATTGAAAATTTAGTGGCAAACTTTCTGAAAGGACGACCCTCTTCAAGACCTCTAACGATGACTCCCTTAGACTGCAATAAGTCTTTGGTTTCTTGACTCCCTTAGACTGCAATAAGTCTTTGGTTTCTTCGTCCAAGTTCAAAGTAATGGTGTACCTCTCTGTGTCCTTTCCATCTTTCAATTTGTCAGTCTCAGTAAGATGACAAAACCCTACTTCACCGTCAATAACTAAACTTTCTTTCGCCATAGGCTTCTCCTTGTTGTAACTTAGGTTAAACTAAAGTATATATACTACAATTATAATTAATAATATATATACTTAGGAATAACTATAGTTCTTATTATACAGGATAGAAAAATAAAAACAACCTTATTCATCCTTAATTTCTAACATATCTCTCAATTCTTTAATCTTTTTCCTGGTAAAAGCCATTTTATCCTCTTCGCTAGGGGCAAATTCAAAAGTAAAATCGTCAACTTTAATTGTTTTGTTTTTATCAGTCATTTTATCCTCTTATTAATAAATGTTACAAGTTGTTACAGGTTTTAACTCTGTGTATAAGGCACTACGACTTTTAACTGTGCCTATAAGGCCTTGGGCCTGTTATTTCCTTCTGCAATGTCAATATAATCTGATAAATTAACTTCGTCAGCGTCATTTGTCGATGTATCCAACTCTGTGTGCATAGCTAGAGTTGAAACTTTAAAACAAACATTAC
>VTLG01008576.1_pt1 | contig 10651 bp, 16 predicted proteins | sample 4694571 | NCBI WGS metagenome assembly VTLG01 (sample SAMN12604809, study PRJNA352737) | marine metagenome | biome: ENVO:00000447; feature: ENVO:00000209|ENVO:00000569|ENVO:01000036; material: ENVO:00002151; isolation source: viral sequences binned using virsorter ... | reverse complement strand
AAAAGAGAATGAGGTAGAAATACCTAAGGTGACACTACCTAAACCAACAGATAACATTATTCCACTTAGTTCCTATGTTGAAGACATAAAGAATAGGTGGAAGATTCATGAGTATGAAATTAATGAGCTATCTAAGGACATTACATGGACTTATGATAAGCTTAAACCATACCTGAATAAGGTAAGAGAAAGACTCTCTCCCAAAAGCTCTTAGGGGCTTTTCTGAGGGACTCACCATCTCTCAAATACACTCTATAATATAACTATGAGTTGTACTAAAACATACAAGGTAACACTCACAGTTACCACGGCATCTAGTCCTAAAGATATACTAGAATTCATCAAGGTAAGGATAAAGAATGCTTTACCTGTATTCAGTTTAGATTATGAACTAGTAGATGAAAGGCCGACTAACGTTGAACATCATGGAGGTGTTGTAGATGAAACACAGTAAGGATTGGTTATTACTTAATGCAGTCCTAGCTTATCTACATCACTATCCTAATAATCAATGGACACAACAATACATTGAGTTAAAAGATGAACTCATCAATCCGCCTACCGTTCGCAAACGCGGACGTAAAGCGACGAGACAAAGGAAGAAAGAAACCGCAAGCCATGCGACAAGCACGGAAGCGGTTGAAATCACTCAAACGTAAACTTTATTCACAGTCAGCACGCCATGCCTAAGTATCATGTTAAACTACAATCTGGTCGTGACTTTGTTATGACCTCAGATGCCAAGGACGAGTATGAATTAGCATACCAATCCTATGAAGAGGCATGTCTAATGGACGATTACCTAGTTGATGTGGAGCTTATTCCTGATGTCTAAGAAAAAGAAACCATACTTTCCTAATAACTGGAAAGCAATAGCAGATTGTCCTCCAGAATGGTTTGGAGATATACCATTTGAGCAGTTTATGGATTGGAAGATAGCAGGTTATGAAATACCATCTTCAGTTGCATGTATCATTCGTGAACATAACTTGAAAACAGGTAGCATAAATGAATATGTATATCAACAACCAAGTGCTGCTAAGAATAAATGTCTTGAAATCATGGATGTAGGAGAATCTGAGTTTATTGTATGCGATCACGATCAAATACACCATATGACACCTAAATTTATAGAAGATTATGACGACCCGCTCGCTTGAAGATATTATTAGTTATGAGCAGCAAGCATTAGACTTGCTAGCAGAAGATCATCCTCACTATGAGGAGATTAAAGAATTACTAACTGATCAAATTAATGATGAGATCAGAGATTATGCCAACACCAGAACTAATTGATGAACAAGTACAACTTGAACGCGATCAAATCCGATTAGGGATTAAAAGGTTACAAGATCAGACTATTAAATTAGAAGATCAAGATTATGCATCAGCTAGTATTTATGCTATAGCTTCTATTGAAAAGCTCTTACCTCTTGTAGTAGAGAGAATAGAGAAAACAAATAAGAAGATACATGAAGGAAAGTTTGGTGTAGCATTTGCTTCTATTCATCAATATATAGAAACTATTGAACCTCTTGCTGCTGCTGCTATTTCTTGCAAGGTAACATTTGATAAGGTCTTTGGTTATAAACCTGAATGTAATTTAGCTACTAATGTTTGTGTAGCTATAGGTCAAGCAATAGAAGATGAATGTCAAATGAGACATTATGAAACTAATGCACCAGGTTTATTAAATACACTTAAGAAAAACTACTGGCATCGTGCTATTGGTACACATCAAAAGTTAGTTGTTATTAAGACACTAATGAATAGATATAGTATTAGACAATGGTCACCATGGAGTCGTAGTGTTAAGGCTAAGTTTGGGGCATGGTTATTGGATTGTATCATTGAAACAAGTCAATGGTTTGATAAACAACGTATAAGAGAAGGTAGGAAAACTTATATTTATATAGTACCCACTCCTGAATTTATGGATATCAAGGATGAGGTAATGTATAATGCAGAGTTATTCAGTCCTTTATCTTGGCCAATGTTAATTGAACCTAAAGATTGGACCAATGAAAGTCCTGGAGGGTATATACTAAATGAGGTCATGCATGGTCATGACTTGGTAAGGAGGGGCGATCCCTCCCGTATACAGGGAGAAACCCCACTAGCTTTTTTGAATAAGATTCAGAAGGTTGGCTATCGACTTAATTTGTTCACAGTCAATGTCGCTGAGACATTACAGAAGAAAGAAATTAGTGTTGGTAAGTTTCTACCTATTGTTCATTATGATTTACCGCCTAAACCACCTGACATAGCAGATAACAAGGACGCTAGAAAGGCATATCGCCGTGAAGCGGCGGGAGTAATGAATAGACAAGCGGCAGAATTCAAGAAATCTTGCCGTACTAGAATGACAATGGAAGCCGTAGAGAGGTTTAAAGAACGTGAGAGGTTTTATATACCTTGGTCTTTTGATTATCGAGGTAGGGCTTATCCTATACCCGCATTTCTCACACCACAAGATACAGATTTCGGTAAGTCACTTATTAGAATGGCTGATGAATCATATATCAATGAGGATGCTTGTAAATGGCTAGCCTTTCAATGTGCTACCACCTACGGACTAGATAAAGCTACGATGGCTGAGAGATTAGCCTGGACGAATGATAACATTCCGTTGATTACCAGAGTAGCCACTGATCCGATTGATAACATTGGTGACTGGGAGGCAGCGGATGAACCATGGCAATTTTTAAGTAGTTGCGATGAGTATTATCACTGTGTTATTTTAAAAGACAAGCTCTGTACTGGTCTACCTGTAGCAACAGACGCTACATGTAGTGGTCTACAGATCCTAGCGGGTCTCGCCAGAGATAAAAAGACAGCCCAACTTGTTAATGTATTACCTGCTGAAAGACCGCAGGATGCATATAAGGTCATAGCAGACGATACTAAACCACATATTCCTAAGCGTCTACAACCTTACATGGATAGGAAGGTAACAAAAAGAACTGTTATGACCATTCCTTATAATGCTAAACCTTATTCTAACGCTACTTATATTAAGGATGCTTTATTAGATAAAGGGTTTATATACATAGGGGATAAATCTAAGTATGACGTTAATCATACAAACTTAAAAGACGCTGTACAGGATAAGGGTGAAACTTTATCCCGTGAAGAACTAACCATTTTAGTCAGAAGATTAAGGGAATCTATGAATAGAATAGTTCCTGGTCCTATGGCTGTTATGAAATGGATAGAGAAAGAAGTAGCAAATGTTATTAAACGTGGCCCTCATGACTGGATAGATTGTCCTACTAAGGATGAACCAGATAAGAAAAGATGGGCTCCTGTTGATACAGAATTAGAATGGGTTACACCATCTGGTTTTGTAGTCAAACAACGTATAATGAAAAAGAAAGTAGTCAGAATTGATTTACAACTATTAGGTAGATGTCAATTAACAGTGGCTACTAAGGAGAATAATGAAGTAGATGTGAATAGACATAAGGCTGCTACTGCACCTAATTTAATTCACAGTCTCGATGCATCATTATTACACCTAGCTACAGTAAGATTTAACCATCCTATAGCTCTAATACATGACAGTGTGTTAACAAGGGCTACCGATATGGGTGAGTTATCGACTATAATACGAGAGACATACATGCATCTCTTTGCAGAGCATGATTATCTCACTGAATTCGCACAACAAATTGGTGCGGAAACTGAACCACCGATCATTGGTAATCTTAAACCAGAGACGGTGATTGATTCCACTTATTTCTTTTGTTAAATGTATTCATCATTTTTTGACGGATTCTTTCAGCCTCCTACAATAGTAGTTGTGTCTGAAGAAAGACTGAAAGCTGCCGAACTTAAAGCTAAGGAAAGGCAACTGTTACAAGTTAAAGTACAATTGGAACAGCTTCAAGACTTCTATACTAAATTAGAAGGAGAAGTTAAGGCATTAAGTCCTTCTAAGGAAAGGACAGGGAAAGATCTCGACCAAATGGACGGGGTAGTATCTGATGTCTAATAAGAATGTACATGTAACTGATAATGTAAAATTAGAGGGCTTCCAAGCTATACTAGAACCTGGTAAGTTTGGTTATTCTCTATCGGCTGTCGTTGACTCATCAGTAGTTGACGAATTAGAAACTGAAAGGAAAGATGTCCTTAAATGGGCAGAATCCAAGTTAAAGAATCCTAAGAGAGCTACACTAAAACCCACACCATGGGAAGAAGTAGCTGAAGGTAAGTATAAACTTAAATTCTCTTGGGGTGAAGATAGAAGACCTCCTGTAGTTGATGCAGAAGGCACACCTGTTACAGATACCAAGACACCTTTATATGGCGGATCTACTGTTAAACTTGGCTTTTACCAAAAACCTTATATTCTACGGGATGGGGTTACCTATGGCAGTTCTCTTAAGTTGGTTGGTGTACAAGTTGTCGAATTGAATAAAGAGGCAGCTGGTGCTGACACAGGTGATTTAAGTGAAACAGAAGTAGCAGATCTATTTGGTAAAACAGATGGATTTAAAGCTATGAATGTTGATATAGCTGACCCACCAAATGACGAAGAAGAAGACTTCTGAACATATAGCTTGGGCACAAAAAGCTTTTGATAAGCTGAAAGCCAAGCATGTAAAACCTATCAAATTCAGATCCAAGCTCGAAGAGAGGATTGCTGATCTACTTGAAGGGCTTGGTGTCTCTTACGAATATGAGTCTACCAAGATACCTTATACCATCGAGCATCACTATAGTCCCGACTTTGTACTACCTAACTACACTTATCTTGAAGCCAAAGGTTACTGGTCTCCCGAAGATCGACGAAAGATACTTGCGGTTAAGAAGGACAATCCCGATGTAGAGATTAAGATGATATTTCAAGCACCATATAATACTATCTCGAAGAAAAGTAAAACTACCTACGCTCAATGGTGCGAGCGTCATAATATACCTTGGTCACACTTCCACGACATACCACTAGAATGGCTAATCTAATTACAAACATACAATGGTCCTATGATTGTTACTATGATCGCTTAGAGAAAAATCTCTATGAGATAGAACAATCTAAATGGAAATTATTCTTATTCAATCTAGTTTTCCCAGAATGGTATAGAGAGTTACGCCAGAATGAATGGGATGAATGGTATTGGGAATACACTAAAGGGGAAACAGAACTTTTAGTAAAATGACCGATTCAGAATTTGTGGCACATGAACAATGTGAAAATTGTGGCTCATCTGATGCCAACTCTGTGTATTCAGATGGTCACAAATTCTGTTTTGTATGCCACACGTATACACCCGCTGAGGGTATAATTCACAGTCAGAAAATGTCCACCAATGCAGAACTCCTCGGATACGCCCAAACTCTTAGAAAAAGAAAACTATCTATTGGAACTTGTGAGAAGTTCAAGATATTTAGACATGAAGAAACCTTGCGTTTTCCATACTTTACTAAGGATGGGTTATTTCAAGGAGTCAAAATAAAAAATAAACGAAAAATTTTCACCTATGAAGGAATTTCCACTGATACCTTATTTGGTCAGCATTTGTTTCCTAGTACTGGTAAACGTATTGTTATTACTGAAGGTGAGCTAGATGCCGCAAGTTGTTACGAAGCTATGCCTGGATGGCCGATGGTCTCTTTACCACATGGCGCAGCGTCAGCAAAAAAGGACATCCGTAAACAAGTCCCATTATTCCAAGGCTACGAGGAGATCGTTTTATTCTTCGATGGCGACGACGCTGGCCGTAAGGCGGCGGAGGAAGCGGCAGGGATCTTACCACCTGGCAAGGTCAAGATCGCTCGTCTCGAAAACTACAAGGACGCCTCGGATGCACTACAAAATGGTGATGCTGAAGCGATTCGCAAGGCAATCTGGGATGCTAAACCTTTTAGACCAGATGGAATTATTGATGGAAAGGCACTTCTTGAACTTGTAAAAACACCACAGAAACCTTATGACCATGAGTACCCATTCGAAGGACTCAATAAGAAATTACACGGGATACGGTATGGAGAACTTGTCACGTTTACTGCTGGGTCTGGAAGCGGAAAGACCAGCATCATGCGTCACATTGCAACTGACCTATTACAAAAAGGCGAACATGTTGGCATCCTGGAACTTGAAGCAAGCAATAGGAGAACAGCACTTGGATTGATGTCCACAGCTGTTGGGAAGAATTTACATATCGGAGAACATGAACAACCAGAACTCGAATCCGCTTTTAAATCCTCTATTGCCGATTGGAATCTCTATCTTTTTGATGGCTTTGGTTCTTTCGAACCGGATCTTATCTATAATAGAATCGAATATATGGCAACCGGATTGGAGTGCCGTGTTATATTCCTCGATCACTTAAGTATATTACTTAGTGGATTAGATGGAGATGAACGTAGAATGATAGATACCACTATGACTAAGCTGCGAAGCCTTGTAGAACGTACAGGTATTGCATTATTCTTAGTGTCACATTTAAGGAGATCTAGTAATGACAAGCACACACATGAAGAAGGCGGAAGAGTTAGTCTCGCCAGCCTCAGAGGATCTCATAGTATTGCTCAAATCAGCGACTCGGTTGTTGCGCTCGAAGTCGATCAGCAGACCGATGCTGAACGAAAGCTTACGACTGTGCGAGTCCTTAAAAATCGCTATTCAGGCGAAGTTGGTGTAGCTTGTGAACTAGCTTATGATTTAAACACATGTCGTTTTAATGAACATGAAACTCAGACCGAACCCGAATTTAACCCAGCTACGGATTTCTGATAATCAGTATATACATCCGTGGTATAGACATATAGAACAAACTGAATTAAGAAAACCTAACCCACCTAGTAAAGAGGCAGTTGAACGTGCTAGATTTGTTGACAAAACCTACCACTGGGATAGGAACTCTAGTAATTGACACTGAAACAAACGGATTATTACGAAATGCCACCCGAATACACTGTGTATCTCTCTACTGGCTCGAAGAGGATAGGACAGAATCATTCAATGACGAGCCGTATACAAAGAATCCAAAGGATCTTCCTATGGCTGGAGGGCAAGGGTACAGCATCACCAACGCCGTCACCTGGATCTCCATGGCTGAAAGGGTTATTGGTCATAATATTATTGGGTATGATTTACCTCTCATTAAAAGGCTCTATCCTTTCTTCACTTATCCTCCTGTTATTGTCGATACTCTTTTGTTATCTCGTTTATATCATCCTAATTTACTCGATATAGATAAGAAACAAGAGTGGAAAGATATGCCTACTAAATTATACGGCTCACATAGTTTAGAAGCTTATGGGTATAGACTTGGAGAATATAAAGGAGACTTTGCTAAGACTACTGATTGGTCTGATTGGTCTCAAGAGATGCAAGATTATTGTGAGCAAGACGTAGTTGTTACTAAAAAACTATGCGACCACTTTCACCCCTACCTGAATGGCTTACGTTAGAACATCAGGTAGCACAAATACTTACAGAACAGGAACTCCATGGATGGTATTTTGATGAATGCGCTGCACGGGAACTTGAACAAACTCTCAGACGAGAGTATGAAGAAACTTGTGCAGTATTACAAGACAGGCACCCTTTTGTTAAAGGATCAGTATTCACTCCTAAACGAGATAATAGGACCAGAGGCTATGTATGCGGTGCTGAGTTCACGAAACTCAAAGACTTAAATCCCACATCAAGAGATCATATATCGTGGATCTTACAAACACATTATGGCTGGACTCCCTCATTAATGACCTCGACAGGGAAACCAGTAATCAACGAAACAGTACTGAAAGATATTGGGACGGATATAGCTCTCCAATTTCTGAAACTACTGGATCTGACGAAGCAGTTAGGGATGATATCCGAAGGCGTCAACGCATGGCAGAAGCTTGTTACGAAGTCTAGAATTCACCACCACTGCTCCGTGGCCACCTCTACATTTAGGTGTGCCCACCGTAAACCCAACCTCGCACAGGTTCCTTCAGATGAAAGATTCAGACAATTATTTACTTCAACACCTGGCCTCGTTCTTGTGGGTGCCGATCTTAGCGGTATTGAGCTCAGGATGCTTGCCCACTATCTCGCCAGATATGATAAAGGACGTTATACCGAAATCCTCACTACCGGAGACATCCATCAAACCAATGCAGACCGGATTGGGATTACCAGGAGAGACGTTAAGACCGTCACCTATGCCTTCCTCTACGGAGCAGGGGACACAAAAATCGGTAAATCCATTGACAAGCAATTAAGTGATGAAGAAGCTACTAAGAGAGGCAAGGAAGTCAGGGCCGCTTATATTGCTGCCATTCCTGGTCTTAAAGAGTTGTTGGAGGCAGTACACAAAGCTAGTGAGAGGGGTTATGTTTATGGACTCGACCACCGTCGTATCCTCGTTGACTCGCGGCATAAGTCCCTCAATTACCTACTCCAAGGATCAGCGGCGATCATCGCCAAAAGATGGATGGTATTAGCTAATGAAAATTATTTCAAAGTTGCTAGACAAGTTGCATTCGTTCATGATGAATTACAATTTGAAACGCTCCATGAAGAAGTAGATGATTTAAAATTCCATCTTGAATGGTCAGCTGTTAGAGCTGGCGAATACTATAAAATGAGATGTCCAGTCGCTGCTGAATCAAAAAGCGGATCCACCTGGGCTGATGTACACTAATTATGAAATTATTAATCGATGCAGACTTCATCGTATATAAGTCCTGCGCTGCGGCAGAGACTGAAGTTGACTTTGGCGACGATGTTATCCTTGTCACTTCTAACTTTAGTGACGCACTATCCGCCACACGTAGAGAACTTACCAAACTTCGAGACCAATTTGGGTCATTCTCTCCTATAATACTGTTCTTTTCAGATACTGTAAATTTTAGGAAGAAAATTTTAAGCTCATATAAAGGTCATCGAAACCGTAAAAAGCCCTGTGGTTACAAACGTGTAATCAATCAACTCAAGACTGAGTTTGAAGTTATCATTATGCCTGAATTAGAAGCTGATGATGCTATGGGTATATACGCAACGCAAAACCCAGGTAATATTGTTGTTTCTCCTGATAAGGATATGCGACAGATACCTGGGGAACTATACAACATGGATGAGAGATTCACAGTCACAAAAGAGAGCGGAGCAACTTGGCACCTTATTCAAACCCTTGCTGGAGATCAAACTGATGGATATGGTGGAGTCCCTGGAATCGGAGTTAAGCGAGCAGAGACTTTATTCAATAAAGAAGGGTATAGTTGGAAAACAGTTGTAAAGGCTTTTAAAGATAAAGACTTAACTGAAGATGATGCCTTATTAAATGCAAGGTTAGCACGTATATTAACTGTTGATGATTATGACTTCGAAAATAGAAGACCAATACCGTGGACTCCCTCCTCCGGTTACAAGATTGACAATGGAACAAGACCTCAAGATGAGGCAGATAAGTGATAGGTTAAATAGTGATCATGTTGATAAAAAAGATATAATCACTATCTTCCTAGCACTACAGAAGCAGAACTTTGTTCTTGCTAATTCGATGATAAACTTAGTTAAACAATGGCCACACCAAAATGAAGACCACCTTTCTATCCCAACAAGCGAAAGAATTCCGATCCAAATATTCGTTAAAGAGCAACCCAGATCGGAAGACTAGGGCTTACCAACATAAGTTAATCGTTGAGGAATTTAAAGAGTTTCTCCAAGCTGAGGGCATGCTATTCATGCATGGCCGTAATCACCAAGAAGAAGCATTAAAAGAACTTGCTGATTTAGTATATGTATGCTATCAGTATGCTGAGAACATGGGATGGCTTTTAGATGAAGCTATGAATCGTGTTCATGAATCAAATATGTCTAAACTCGGTGAAGATGGTCAACCTATTTACCGAGAAGATGGAAAGGTTCTAAAAGGACCAAATTACAAACCACCTAATCTATCTGATTTAGTATAATGACTGCAGAATTAATATCTCGCACAGGGCGGGTCCAATCTTGGTTGGATAATCCTGAATCAAGACTTCCAGTTTCATGCACCGTTTTTGTCGTAGAAGACTCTATGGAAGGAAAAAATGGTATCGAAGCAAGCTGGCGATACGTCAGCCATGGACTCAGATTTGGAGCGGGAGTTGCGGTCCATCTATCTAAGCTCCGTCCCAAAGGACATGAAAACGGAAAGGGTCTTACAGCTTCTGGCCCTGTATCATTCGGTAAAATCTACTCATCCTTAAATGAAACACTCAGACGTGGAGGAATCTACAAGAACGGTGCTGTGGTACTTCATCTTGACATTGACCATCCTGACATCAGTGAGTTTATCACTACTCCCAGGTCGGAACTCCCATGGGTCAAAAGGTGCGTCGATATTGACGACAAGGGATGGAAAAATACTACTAGTGAAGTAAGAGAACAACTACTTTATGGCATCAAATCTGGTGACATATGGTTAAATAAAATAAAATATGATAACAATGGAGAAAGAATCTATGGCAACGTCTGCCTTGAAGTTTACTTGCCGTCACGTGGAACATGCTTGCTTCAACATGTCAATCTCGGTGCCTGTACAATCCAAACCATCAAAGAGGCTTTCGTTAGTGGTATGTCCGAGTTGTGCAGTCTCCATGGGCGGACAAATGTTGGAGCAACTGGAGAATATCTCCCAGCTAGCACAGACCGTCAGGTCGGCCTCGG
>VTLG01006792.1_pt1 | contig 10652 bp, 14 predicted proteins | sample 4694571 | NCBI WGS metagenome assembly VTLG01 (sample SAMN12604809, study PRJNA352737) | marine metagenome | biome: ENVO:00000447; feature: ENVO:00000209|ENVO:00000569|ENVO:01000036; material: ENVO:00002151; isolation source: viral sequences binned using virsorter ... | reverse complement strand
TTATGAGGGTGCAATGCACCTGAGGAATATGTAATTTAAATCAAACCACAAACCATTGGAGGTTCTTATGTGGACATTTACAGACGACGGTTTCTTTTCAACCGTTGCAGATACAGAAAACGAAGGCAACGTACTTGTACGTGGTCGTGACGAACGCTCAATCATGCGTTTTTGTGTCCGATGCACCGTGCCTTTCGATCAAATTCAGGTTACGCCAGAACGTGACTACCCTGTCAGGGTGTCTGTCCCTCAACAAGATTGGGTGAACTACGTTTCCAATCGTGCTGAGAACATTGATTACCCTGATTTCAAGACACATTGCAAAGCGTCTACGTACAACGGTCATCATTCTGGCTTTTCTCGCCAGTCGCTTCATGCGATGGGTGCAGTCTGGGCTGTCATGTTTGAGCAGTGGTTCCCACGGCCTGACGAATACGCAATGCTGCTTAAGGCTTGCGGCACAGGCGGCGAGCTTGAGCGTCGTATAACCGAGGAAGTTCTCGGTTAATGAATCTTTGGCTGGTCATATGGCGAATCTTAGATTTTACTTCGATTAGCCATGAGGTCCCTGAGCCTGTTGCCCCAATCGTATGCGAGTATTTCGCAGACGATTGTGTGAGGGCGCTGGGGATTGCGTGGTGCGAGTCACTACACAATCCCCGTGCCTACAACGGGGTAGATCACGGACTGTTTCAAATAAACGAAAACTATTGGGGCCATGTGTTTGAAGATCACTGGCATAAGCGTTACGAGGTTGAGCAATCAACTCGGTTTGCGTTCCACATTGTGGAAAACACAAAAGCTAAGTGGGATTTATGGACTTGTGGGAGGTACAAGTGAAAACCAAAACATGCCCAAAGTGCGAAGAAACTAAACCAATCACGGGCTATTACAAAAACCCCAATGGCAAGTATGGCGTCAATTCTGTATGTAAGCCATGTGCTATTGCTAGAACAGTAGCTCACCGACAAGAAAAACATAAAGACCCAAAAGTTAAAGCAGAGCATCAAGCCTATAGAAGGCAATACTACAAAGAGAACAAACACCGAGAAGATCTGAGTTGTAGTAAGACTTCTAGAGCCAAACTCTATAAAGCTAATCGGGAAAAAATATTAGCTAAGAGAAAAGAGTACCAATCAAGACCAGAGGTAAAAAAGAAAATACAAGAGCGAAAGAGGCAAAAATACCTTGATGACAAAGATGTTGTTCTGGAACAGATTCGCCAGTATCGCGAGAAAAATTGGGAAAAGGTTAGAGCAAGGGAGAACCTTAAAACACTACGCAGAAAAGCTATAGAGTCTGACGGTCACAACCTAGCGAAGCTACACGCTTACTGGAGAGCTAACGGCATAGATCCCAAGCGATGTACTTACTGTGATGCTTGGCATACCAAGTGGAAGAACAACTGGAAAACCTCAGCAGGTGACCATGTGGTTCCGCTGTCAAAGGGAGGCAAGGACTTTATAGAAAATATCGTTCCTTGTTGTTCCTCTTGTAACTCTTCCAAAGGAGCCAAGCTTCTTTACGAAGAATGGATACCACCTAAAGAACGAATAGCAGCATGACCACCCGATACCAGAAATACATAAAACAACGCTGCTGGGCAATCATGCCCGACGGATCACAATGCACAGGCACACGTAGATCTAGTAAACCTTGGACAGGTCCAGGTTCACGCGACGGCAAAATTGCGTTGTGTAATGGGCATAACACTCACTTTCTTAAATATGGTGACCCGCATACACACATCCCGTTGAAGGCTCAAATGCCTATGACTTTTGAAAAACGTGTTGAGCATTACATGAACCCTGTTCATGGATACATCAAGATCACTCCTTACGGATGTTTCGAGTGGCAACGCACCAAGCTGCGTGCAGGCTACGGGCTAGTTAATTCCAAAGTCATAGCCGCTAGGTGTGGCACAAAGAACAACGTACAAACACATCGAATGATGTGGATTTACAAGAACGGTCCTATCCCTGATGGGATGCAAGTCCATCACAACTGTTACAACACGTCGTGTTGTAACCCTGATCATCTAGTCCTTGCAACAGGCATGGAAAACAACAGTGATGCTGGCATGGTCAGGCATCTCAGGAAAAGATATGCCATGCTGCTACTGAAGATCCGTGACCAGAAAAATGTAATTAGAAAATTGGAGCGAGAGCTTGCCAAAGAAAAAAACAAAAATAAGCAAAGCTGAACGAGATGCATGGCAAAAAAGAGCGATGAATAATCGCAATAACCCTGTCATCTTTGAAGATGACTCGTTCACGAAAGAAGAAATAGAAAGACATCGTGGCTAAATACGACGGTAGGAAATACATCGAATGGGAGCGCTCTGATTTTACGCAGTGTGGATACATCGCTACCTACGCTCTCGGTGGCTGTAGGTGTGTCAAATGCAAGGAACGTTACGAGAACTGGAAGCCTTGGCAACACAACACACCAAGCACCGCCATAAAGCGAGCACAAAAGCGAACACCTGCGTCGTAACGAAACTGTAATGTTTGAATTAGAACAGATGTCCGCTATACTAAGTAATTACTTAGTCTCCCCCAACCACTGGTAGGCGGTTGGGGGGTACTTAGTACCACTCAGTGTCCTACCCCACTGAGAGACTGACAACATGAACGAATACCCCTTACACAAAGACAGCGAAGGTCGCTGGGTGCATACATGGGTGAGGCAGTCCACAATCAAGACTGCTGATATGTGTTTAGAAAGATTCCGAAACACTATCTTCAAACTTGTAAGCGAAGAAATAAAAGACGCGGCAACATTAGGCACGGCATGTCACGCAGTAGCTGAGGACGCACTCAACACCCGTAAGACAGGCGGAGAGATGTCACAGCAGGACATGATCGACTCCTTCGAGATGTACTGGGAGGAAGCCTTACCGACGATTCAGGTATGGAACAGTTATTCAGGTGAGAGCGCATACGCAGAAGGGCTACGCAAGATAGAGAACTGGCGCACGGAAGTGCTGCCACAATTACAGCCAGTAGAGGTCGAACAATATTTCAATTTACTTTTCCATGAGGACGATGACAGAGTTGTCAACTTCTCAGGAACGATAGACCTCGTAGAAGAGGACAGGCTTTGGGACTGGAAGTTCCCAAGCCGTGACTACAGCAGAGACAAATGGCAATACGAACGATGGGATGTGCAATCAATGGCCTACTGCTGGGCTATGGACATTCCAAAATTTTCCTATGCTGTCATGCACCCGAAGGGTGTAGGTCGCATGGATCTAGTACGAGACAAAGGCCACACAGACTGGCTACGTCAAAAGGTCTTAGGACTCTGCCACGTCGTTGAATCTGAGATGACTAAATATCCTCTCGGTGATGACGGCTGGTGGTGCTCTGAGAAATGGTGTCCAGCGTGGACACGGTGTAAAGGCGCAATCATAGGAGGCGCAAAGTAATGGCATGGAAGCCAATGGAGCCGCACGAGCGTGCGAGCATAGAAGCACAGGTGATACTCAAAGGTGCTGTCGAACTGACAGCAGCAGTATCAGCTAATGCAACAGATCCCAATGAGGATATTCTCACAACACTGACAGACAATGCGTCAGCGTTAGCGAACATTCTTGGGGATGTTAAAACACAATTAGGAGCAACCGCTCCAGCAGCAGCAGCACCCGCAGCGGTAGCAACAGAAACCGAAGCGGTAGCGGCTGTAACCCAAGCATTCCAAGGGGCGACAACTACGCCTCGGGGTCAAAGCCAATACCTAGGCGATGAGGATTACGATGCGGTACATAAGATATTCCTAAGTGAAAAGAATGCAGGAATTGTTTATGCGTCGAAAGACTCAGCGTTCATGGACAACCAAGCAATACGTAAACTGTTTCAAACAGGGGTTCGTCAATTTCCTCAGGATTATTGGGCAGACTCAATGCGAGGTAAAGATATCCCGACAACGAAAACTGGAAAGTGCGGACTCGGAGATTTCAAACTCAAGAAGGGACTGTCCGTTGGAGAAGATGGGCAAGCCTATGTAGGTAAAGGCGACGGCAACCATCCTCTTGCAAGCAAGAGCGGTTACTTCGCTGGACTACAGAAGAACACTTCTTGGTCATGGCCTGAACGACCCGAACCAGTTGACCCACAGGGTTGGCTTGTCGGCGTAGATGCCTAAAGAAATCAGCATGGAGGAGGCGAGGCAACTCGTTACGGGGGCGGCAACTGCGCCTGCCCCCGCTCCTCCTGACGCTGAACCACAGGAGATTGAGGGTGTAAGCGCCCAAGATCTGCGCAGACTATTTACCCCTAAAGGGGAACAAGTACGACGGATGAAGCACGACTTACGTGCTGGCAACGAATGGAGTTTCGGAGTACGAGCCTTTGACGAGGCCACACTCGGAGGCGCAAGACCAGGACAACTGGTCACATTAATAGGTAGATCGCATACAGGTAAAACGTTGCTTGCCATGAACATGGTGGCAAAGAACCGCAACCATCGCACCCTTTGGGTAAGTCCCGACGAAACAGAAACAATGTTTTGGGGACGGTACTCGTCTATTCGGTTGGAGTTTGATCAACGAGAATGGGTAGGTCGATTGATTCGGGAAGATCCCACAGCGTGGGAACGAGTGGAACAAATCATGCAAGACGAAACTAACTTGCATTTTGAATCTACTGGCATGAGCGTTGACGATTTAGACAAAGCGTTACGCATTGCATCTACCACCTTGTGGGGAGGCAAACGACCAGAAGTTTTAGTTTACGATTTCCTAGAACTGATACGAGGCGGCGAAGCTGGTGACGCAGCCAGCGTCCAAGCGAAGATCGAATCGTTCAAACAACTCGTATCAGACTGGCGACTAGTGGGAGTTATCATCCACCAGTCAGGCAGAGGTACAGGTAATCGTGGCAAAGCTGGCGGCATTGAAGCAGGCAGGTACGCATCCACAAGTGAAAGCCATTTCCTAATTGAAACATGGCGTAGATGGGATGACACCAACCTAGATGAGGAAACTCGTGCTCATTATGAGGACGAAGTTTCTGCTGGCCTGTGGAAAAACAAGGCTGGAGATGGGGAAAAAGCTGAGGTAAACCTCACTATAGACAGCAGCGGGCGTATCCTAGAGCCAGGAGTTACATGGGAACAAGGCACGTTCGATGGATAGCGCAGCAGCAGGAGCATTCAAAAACGTATTCCAAGGCTTTCCGTATGCGTACGGAACAGACGTTGGTGGCTGTCGTTGGATCTCCGTTTCTACAGAATTAATTGAGAACCACCTGAGCGGCTCTGAGATGATCGGAATTTATCCGATGGTCTACGACCCCCACAAACAAGAAGGTGGCCCCGCAGGGTTCATACAGTCATCGTCAGACTTGAAGGCCAGACCTATCTACCCTGACATGAAACGTGAACTATGGATGTGTACATGGGGAGCCATCGACATAGACGAAGGCGACGTTGACTCAGAAATAATTGCAAAAAACGCAGTTACTTTATTCGCAGCATTAGGGATTACAGCATGGCTAGAACGATCCCGAAGCAAGGGCTACCACGTATGGATCTTCGCAGAAGAATGGATACCCGTTGCGTTAATGCGTAAAGCATTACAAGCAGTCATGCAACTAGCAGGCGGAGACTACGACGCTGTATACCCAAAGTCCGACTCATTAGACGGACCCCCAGGAAACTACATACGACTTCCCTACGGAGGCGAACGACCTTACGGACGCCAAGTCATGGTTAATCCAGAAACAGGAGAAACCTACGACATTTGGGATTTCATAATAGAAGCCGAAGCAGAACGAACCCCACTAGAAGAACTAGAACGGGCAGCAGAGCTATACCAAGACCACGAACCAGACATCCCACCACCACGGGACTACAGCAAAGAACCACTCATGCGAATAGATGGTTCACGCTTACGAGGACTGGCATTAATGATGTACCGTAACGGACCAGTGGACTACTACATGCAGCACGGAGCAGGGCGAGGGCGACACGGATTCCTAAACCGATTCGCAAGAGCCATGTTTGAATCAGGATTTGATCGAGGCGACGTAGTGTCATGGACCAACGACCTAGACTCACGACTAGGCCAATGGTACGAAGATGGCCCAAAATTTATGGGCCGACGAGATGGCGACCGACAAATGGAACGGCTAGTGGACGATGCCCAAAAAAGAGCAATTAGACACATATGAGTTAGTCATAGAAGGACGGCCCCGTACAAAGGGCCGTCCACGTATGACACGTAGCGGACGTGCCTACACACCTAAAGAAACGGTCGAAGCAGAGAACCGTATCGTAGAAGCTGTAGGCGACAACCCACCCATCTTTGAAGGACCAGTAAAACTAGAACTACATTTTACAAACGAAAGCACCTACGTAAAAATTACGTCGCTACCAGATTGGGGCAAAACCAAACTGCGTGGCGACCTAGACAACTACGTCAAGCTAGCTGCCGACGGTCTACAAAAGTCAGGAATTATCCCAAATGACAGAGATGTAGTTTGGGTACAGGCGGAAAAAACATGAAGTTCCAAGACCTAGATTTCTCCGAACGCCTAAACCAAATGGGCGACCTAGCCGAAGGCAAGTTTGAAGAAGTATCACCGTGGCCCTACGCACGCTACGGCCTGAACAGGCCACCCTTTCGTTTGAACAACGTTCCTCGCGAAATTTGTTACACACCTGACTACCTGACAGAAAACTATTTAGTAGAAGTACAAGGGTTTGGGCGTAGCCAGGAAATCCACATGAAAGTAGACAAACTCAAAGCCTTAACTTGGTGGCATGAACAAATGGAAGTCTTACTGTTCTTGTACGACTCTTTATTTGACCGTCATACTTTTCTCCGATTCCACACAATCAGAGACTTGTGCTTTCAAGCACAAACAAAACTATTTCCAGATAACAGAAAAGAATATTTTGCCATACCAGCAGGCATAGCATGGGCGTATGGTCAAGAAGGAATTTCCCTTTGATCCTCTTGATCTTTCATGGAAAGCACAAGGGAATCCACAACAAAAACAAACTGAAATAGAAATACTTCAGGAAGCTGCACCTCACGCACCCCTAGAAGAATCGCAAGAAGAGCGCATACAACTACAAGAAGCTGTGCTGGACGCTTTCGACGAACTAGAAGAAGATGAAATCTGGTTACTAAACGCCTTGTTGTTTGAACGTCTGAGCCTCAGACAAGTTGAACGATTAACGAACTTACCGAAAACAACAGTGGCACGTAAACGTGATTACATTCTAAGAAAACTTAAACGAGCATTAAATAAACGACAAATCGTCAAAGACTATTTAACTTTTCTACTCATCTACTTCATAGTCTGAGTCATCCATTGCATCAGCCGACGCAAGAATCAGACCACTGATTATTGCGAACACATGGCTGTGCAAAGGACTGTTTTCAAAATCGTTGATCTCTGACTCCGCAGAGAACGCCATAGCGTGCTCAAACGGCAACACAATCATCACGGCTAACGAGTCCTCATGCCATTTAGCATGATTCCCGTCATCCACATTCAACAAATGTGAAGTGCTTTTTATATCGTTATAAATTTCAGAAGCAAGATAACCGTACTCTTCGGTCCACTCTTCCCACTCGGAGTTCTCTTGCTCCTCAGACACGTCAACTAACCAACGAACCTGATCGCGAATCGCCCACACGAGTCGCAGCAATAGCTTTACCAATAGCAATGACAGCAGCAACCGCACCAATTTTTAACGAGTCCGTCCAGTCAGGGCCAGGAACGGCCATAGCGCCTACAAATCCTTGACAGAACGTAGCCAAACCACGTTCAAAACAATCTCTCAAAAAATCTAAATTAAACAAAATATCTCCTTAAACAAACCACAGATAACGCCAAGTTACAGGACCGCAGACCCCATCCCGACGTATCGGAAAATTGGCCTGAAATTCGGAAACGGCCTTTTGGGTTTTTCGCCCGAATATGCCGTCTACCACAAGCTGTGCGTTGATGCGTTCATTCAAACGTGCCTGCAAAGTAGCCACGTTCTTACCCTTAGACCCACGGTGCAAAGGCTTGCGACGGAAATCTACCCCTAAAGATTCCATCTCTTCCATACGAACATCCCAATCAAGAGCAGTAGGCGTTCCCGTCATCGGCATCCCAGATGTAATCCAGTCCGCTAGACCGTCCCCAGGGCAATATGTGGTGCCGAAATCTCTATGACATTTGACCCATAAGTGGTCGCCATACTCTTTCCGCATTGCCTCTACAACGGTAAGGATCGCCTCCTTTCCCTTCTCAGTTAGATCGTCACCCGAACCAATGTAAGAAATGGAAGTGGTATTAGAGTTATGCCCTTTCGTAGCTGCACCCTGCTTCCACCCACGACCCTCAAAGATCTCGCCAGTCTCACCAGAAACCAACCAGTTGTAAGCAATAGACCGCCAGCCCCGAGTCTTAACGTGATACTTGTCATGCTGACGAATACGATCCCAAGGGGCGGAACCAGAACCAGTCGTATGATGAACAACAACACCTACAGGGACACGGCGAAATTCGCTTAACTTCTTACCAGAGTCAATGGCCCCCCACTCGGCACGAGAAATGAACTGCATACCTATAGGTTAGTTCGTCCCTATCGAAGTCTTGCGGTCCTTAAAGAACGTTCTTGATCCATTTCATCTCGCCTTTCATACATGCGAGAACGACGCTCCATGTTTTGTTCCCACTTCGTGTTCGTGCGCAATCCCGCACCGAACACAAAAGAAATCCAAGTAGACACAGATCGTTCCTGATACCGCTCCTCATCAGGGAACAACCGACGCAAATCAGACAACGTAGGCATTAACTGAGCCATAGCGTGAAGCTCATAATCCTTCATCGCCCACTGACCCCGACTGTTCTTTGCCGCAATACCAGGAACCGACAACAAATCCATTAAGAAAGGAACCTTTGCATAAGCAGTCGGAACAACCTCATAATCACCCTTAAAGTTGTAACCCTTCCAAAGATTCTGTTTAGCTTTCCACTCATACGGAGCTTTAACCAAAGGAGTTATCTGAGTCCCCAACGTTTCCAACGTCGTCTGTAAGCGATCCATAACGCTTTCATCTCTGTCGAACCGCAACGGTGGTTCGACAAGCTCCAACAACTGCTTAAACGGCATATCGGGGAGAATAAACATATTCTCCCCCTCATACTTAAACGGAGTTTGAATAGCGCCTTGACGTTCCATCCACTTAGGAACAATCTTCGGACGTTCTTGCCCGTACTCCATCTCTTTCTTAAACGACGTGTACTTATTGAAAATGGCAGGCCGACGAGCCGCCATTTCAAACATCAACGGCAAGTTCTTACGAGTCCACGTATAGAACGGCACAACCTTCTTCACAACATTTCGTTCAAAATCTGACAAATCATCGTAGTCAAAATGAAATTTCATTACGTTTTCAAAAGCTTCATCAGCAGTTCCACCTTTATACAAAGCATCGAACCCTAACGAACCACGCAAAAACGTTTCAACACCCATACCCGTGTTCCGAGACAACTGAAGCAAAGCATTTTGAGAAGAAAACGGATTAGCAGCAGCTAACAAATTAACTTTTTTGCCACCAATTCGGACAGTAGCTTTCCCTGCCTTACCAGTTGAGTAATCAATAAACTCAGTAGCTACCTGACCGCCAGCACCACCTAAAGTGCCAGACTCAGCTAACTCCCTAACATAAGCAACATGTTCAGCGCTTACATTTGACGGGTTAATACCACGAGCACGCATTTGTTTACGCATCTTGGATGCCTTATCAGGCAGCCCAAGACGAGTAGCTTCTTCTTCTTGGAACTTCCAATACGCTCGCATAAACCTGCGATAGTTAGACCAATCCATCCCTGCAAGGTGATTCATAAACACACCTGAGAAATAGTTCCTCATATGAAACCCAGGTTTCATAATCATGTAAGCACGCAACAAGTTATGCAGCTTGTCATACTTACGGAAGAAAGCGCCTGCTCCTCCACGAGCAACAAACCTTTCAGCAGCCTGCATAGACTCAACCATTTGCTGCGGCCCTTGGAAAATAGCTCCCATAGGTTTCATACTGGAATTAAACGCAGAATCTAAAACAACTTCACGATTAGCTACACGATGAAGCTCTGCTCGCTGCGGCGCAGTTCTACTAATCAAATCATAAAACCCGTCAGCGCCATCCTCAATTTCGCTAAACGCCAGCCGATTCATGTCAGCATCAGCGTTAATTAAAACTTGAGTAGCTTGACGCAACGCAATCAAATCATCGTCAGCAATATCGTTAATATCAACACCCTCACCAATACCCAACAAATTCAAAGTCTCTACAGCCTCATCAACTTTGTCTTGTTGACGAGTTAAGTCCATAACAATTTGCCGTTGAGTAACAGCATGAGCATTTTTTTCAGCAGCATCAACCGCTGCCGCTTCAGCGCGACGCTCAGCAGATTTCAACTGAGCAACAGAGTTACGGTATGTTTCCATACCTGACTCAACAGTTGCCATCAACTCGCTTTGACGAGCAACCAAAGCTTCTAAAGGATCTTCTTCTAAATTCGTAGGACGAGGACCTTGAAGCATTTGAGCTTCCATCATTCTTTCAAAATCTTGAACAAACTCAGGAGCGCCTACAAATCCTTTTGCATCATCAACCTTAGAAGCAGGTTGCCAACTCA